>Ga0078972_1001443_pt1 | contig 88867 bp, 86 predicted proteins | sample YelNatPaOPGAMG01_FD_67568 | JGI IMG/M metagenome (GOLD analysis project Ga0078972, IMG submission 67568) | Hot spring thermophilic microbial communities from Obsidian Pool, Yellowstone National Park, USA - OP-RAMG-01 (SPADES assembly) (version 2) | ecosystem: Environmental > Aquatic > Thermal... | reverse complement strand
CTGCCTTCGACAATACCAACGTTATCGCACTGCTCAATGTCGTCTTCCCATGATCTACATGCCCTATCGTCCCTACATTCACATGTGGCTTGCTTCGTACAAATTTCTCCTTCGCCATGTTTCACCCCCGATTCATATGAAAATATTTTTCTCGCATCAGAGCCGTTCCCATCAAGCTGCTGATGGGAATCGAACCCATGACCCCGTCCTTACCAAGGACGTGCTCTACCCCTGAGCCACAGCAGCCCTGATGCAGTCAAGAATTATAATTATACCTTGAGAAAAAATACAAGTCAAATTCTGGTTCAAACACAAAATTTCAAAGCAAAATAAGGGATAGACCAATATCGCCATCTCATACTTCGCTCGAATTCAAATCCCGTTCCTTGTAAAAGATCCAAAAGCGGGATACGGGATTTGGCGCCCTCGTCTCCCACTACAACTCGGGGCGCCGGCCGCTGGGATTGCTACGCTTGCTCACAATCCCTTACTTCGCTCCAATTCAAATCCCGTTCCTTGTAAAAGATCCAAAAGCGGGATACGGGATTTGGCGCCCTCGTCTCCCACTACAACTCGGGTCGCCGGCCGCTGGGATTGCTACGCTTGCTCGCAATCCCTTACTTCGCTCCAATTCAAATCCCGTTCCTTGTAAAAGATCCAAAAGCGGGATACGGGATTTGAACCCGTGACTTCGACCTTGGCAAGGTCGCACTCTACCGCTGAGTTAATCCCGCAATATTTTTGAGCCGAACTGAGATGGATATAATTGTTACAACAAATATTACCCTATTTTTTTGAAATTGTCAAATTCCTTTTCTTTAGCAATAAGAATCTACAACCAAAAACAATGAGGCAGGAAATTACGCCAATTATTGCACCGACTGCAACATCTCTGATAAAATGGACACCAGAAAAAACCCTTGAAAATGAAACAGTTATTGCAGCGACAATAAAAATCAGTGAAAACTTTTTAAATAAAAAACTTAGAAAAACTGCTGCCGCAAAAGAAGTTTGAGAATGCCCTGACGGAAAAGAGCCCGACTTCAATACGGGTCCCACAACGAAAATTTCTGTTTGTTTAAAAAAACCTGCAGGTCTTGGAGAATGAAAAATTTCCTTGAAGAAATGAACCATCAGGGCGCCAATAACCAGAATAACAAAAAACATCCCGAAATATTTTAAAAATTCCTGTCTTCTGAAAAAATAAAGAATCAATGCCACTACTAACGTTGTAATTTCTGCTGAACCAAGATATCCAAAACCGAACAATATTTTTGCAAGATTACTGTGTCGAGATGCAAATCTATTTAATGATAAAAATGCATTGTTATCCAGTTCAATAACTTTTTTTAAAAAACTCCTTGGTGAAAAATTAAGGGAATTGAAAAATTCATTGTCTGTGTGATCTGTTTCAAAACTATGGCACACATAGAAATAGAATGTCTTTACGTTTTTTCCTCTGTAGAAAATTTTCAGTGTCACTGGTTTATCAATTTTTTTAAATTTATAAAATTTTTCAGGAGAATCCTTAAAATGATCATCCGTGAAAAATATTCCTGTCTTACCATTAAGGACATTTTTCAAATCTAAATGTTGCTGCCAGAAATCGTACTGGTCAACTCTTTTACTCAAACAATAAAGATGTTTTCTGGCTGTGTTTTCCGGAAGATAAAACGCCATTTGACTTGCAAGATAAAATTTGTGAGTGAATAAAAAAGCATCAGATCCTGAATTATTACGCAGGTGTTCCGCAAAAACTGCTGCTGTATCCCATCCGTAAAGGTCTCCTGTTGGATCTATCTCACGGGGCACATTAATACAGTGAAAAACAACCTGAACCGGGATAATAAGCGTAAATAATCCTGCTGAAAATAAAACAAATCTTATAATGTTTTTCCTCAATCGGTAACTTTTTTCAAATACATTTTTAATGAAAAATGCACATGGTACAATCATTGTAAGATAACCCTGCGCTGGCCAGTGAGGTAGAATTTCATTTGATAATCCGGCATAGCCAAAGACAATAAAAACAGGAAAACAAAAACTGAAAAATAATTGACTGATTTTGTCTGATTGTAAAACTTTTTTAACGATGACAAAAAAATTCATCATCAAAACAATCCATAAAAATGGAGAGATCACAGACATTTGAGCAACGATATTCTGTAAAAAAACCTGTGGTCTGAAAAAAATTTTTTCTCCAAGACCATGTTTGAACTGAAAAACAAAAGAAGCCCAGTAATTGTCATAATTCCATATCAAGACAGGAAGGAAAAAAATCACACTGATGATAAATCCAAGATATATGTGTCTGTGGCGAAATTGTTTCCACATCTGGCGATTCAAAATCATAAAAAGAAGGATACACAAATATAAAAGAATTCCTGAATATTTTGTGAGGAGTGAAAGTCCAACGATAAGACCTGCTACATACCATAATTCTGACCTGCCTGTAACGTAAATTTTCCATACAACAATGATTAAAAGTAACCAGAAAACAGAAAGAATTGTGTCAGGTACAGTCATTATTCCACCAAGAACTGAAAATAGAGGAACAAGACAGAAAACCACTACTGCCCAGAAACCAGTTGCAGAACAATATAAATTTTTTCCAATAATGTAAATTAACCACATACATAGCGTGGAAGAAATCAATGCAGGCATTCTCACTGCAAGATTTGTTTGTCCGCAAAGTTTTAGAAATGGCACAATCGCATAGCCAACCATTGGCGGATGGTCAAAGTATGAAATTGATGGGTGCACTGCATATTGAAAATAATGTGCCTCATCTCCACTTAAACCGTAAAATGCAGCAATAAAAAGTCGTATGAGAAATGAGACGCCAATGATCAGCAGCGTGTTTTTTCTGTATTTTTCATCCATAAAAAAGCCCCATCCGCAAAAGCAAAACCCTGTAAAGGTATTTAATAAGTGTAAAAAATTTCAACTTTGATTTTCCGTGTTTTCTTTCGTAAAAAACAATGGGATACTCTTTGATACTGAAACCTTTTTTTCTGACATAATAAAAAACTTCAGTGACAATAAATGGGTCTGTTGATCTTAATTCTGGTAGAATTGAACGCAGTACATACGAGTTGAAAAATCTGAAACCTGACGTGGGATCAGTGAGATTAATTCTCAGTAGCAGATTTACATAAAATCGTGCACATAAGGTTATCATTTTCCTTACTATATTCTGACGCAAACTTTTTGAACCCGAAAGAAAACGAGAGCCAGATGCAACATCAGCACCTTCAAGTGAGTTTACAAGTCCTGAAATAAAAGTTGGGGAATGAGAAAAATCTGCATCCATTTCACCAATTATATCAAATTGTTCTTTCAGAGCAATTTCATATCCAAATCTTCCTGCATATCCCCTGCCCCTTTTTTCTTTCCTGATGAAAATTTTCACCCTTTCATTTCCTTTAAAATAATTTTGAGCATAGTAACCTGTAAAATCAGGTGAATCATCATCCACAATAATTACAGTAATATCGAGAGGCAGATTGAGTATTTCTCTCACAAGTGGAACAATGTTTTCTTTTTCGTTATAGGTTGGAAGGATTACAGAAATTTTTTTACTTTTCAATGCATAATCTCCTGATTGTTTCTGCAACTTTTTCAGGACTGATCATTTCCATACAATTTGGATTTATTGAACAATTTTTTCTATAACAACAAACACAATCAACTGGACTGACAATTTTTTCTCCTGTTCCATACATTTCAATTTCATTTGAAGATGTTGGACCAAAAAGGGCAACAACTTTCTTACCCAATCCTATTGCCGCATGCAAAGCAAAAGTATCACAGCATACAACAACATCACAAATATTGAGAAGCCCGAAAAAAATATCAACGGGGTTAGAATGGCCTGCACTGATAACAGAAGTTGTGCTATTTTTGACAATTCTATCAATAATCTCTTTTTCTTCAGGACCAGCAAAAACAACAAAATCAAAATCAGGTAAAATCTTGAATAATTTTACAAAATGATCTTCTGACCACCTTTTGGTCATCCACCTTTTTCCTGTGCCAACCACTGCACCGATGATTTTTTTATTTCCCAGTCGATGTTTTTGTTTGAATTGTTCTGCTTTGACCCTTGCAGTTTCAGAAACAGGAACAATGATCCTGCCAAAGGATGGTAAATCGGCTATTTTTGAAATAAAATGCTGGTAGGTTTTTTTATTTTTCTTCTTTAATTTATCGTCATGGCTTAAAAGAAAATATTCCTGTGCATATTTATTTGAACATTCGATAAATCCGTCATGATTATACCAGAATCCCATTTTTTTTCTGGCTCTGGCAATTCCGGCAAGAATCAAAGCATCTTCATCAAGATCAAGATTAATCACAATATCAAAGTTCAAATGCAAGACATATGGCAGTGCATCATTTTTCTCGATAATTCTGTCAACAAAATTGTTCCCGACCAGTACCTGAATATGTTGCGACTCAGTAATCCAGAATATTTTGCTGTCAGGATATTTTGTTTTCAGTGGTTCACATATGGAAGTTGTTCTCAAGACATCTCCCAGTGCTCCAAGTTTGATTATGAGAATTTTGAATTTAACATCCTGGTAATAATTACATGACTGACACACACTCCCATAGTTTTTATGATAAAAACATGGAACATCTGCAGAGAAAAACCTGCACGATTGCTTCAATAAATTTTCAGCCATAAAAATATTCCTTTTCAATTCCAATCTGTTTCAGTAAATTCAAAAAATCCTCTGGCAGCGGTGCTTTAAAACTCATCATTTTTTTTGTCTCAGGATGCAGTAATGATAATGAATAAGCATGAAGCGCCTGCCTTGCTATCAAAATGCTTGACCTGCCATACTTTGTATCGCCAACAACAGGATGGCCGAGAAAAGCAAGAGACACCCTAATCTGATGTGTTCTACCAGTTACAGGTATTGCTTCAATGTATGTGGCATTCTTTGCTCTTTTAATTACACGAATTCTTGTTATAGATTCTTTCCCCCTTAAAAATCTTACAGAAACCCTCGGAGCATCCTGTTTCTGAATAAAAAGTGGGATTGAAACATCCTGTATATCAGATGAAATATTGCCTTCAACAACTGCCCTGTAATTTTTTTTGACCATCCTGTTTTTGAACTGATTGACAAGGTCAAGATGAGCAGAATCTGTCTTGGCAAAGACAATGCAACCTGAAGTATCCCTGTCAAGTCGATGTACAACTCCTGGTCTGAATGGTAAACCAATTGACGATAGTTTTGTATGTCCAAGTATTAAATTCACAAGTGTTCCATTTGTTTTGCCGGGCAGAGGATGCGTAAGGATCCCTGCCCTTTTATTGATAACAATAATACTTTCATCCTCATAAAGAATGTCAAGTTCGCCTGTTTCAGGCAAAATTTTGCACACAGGTTTTTCAATCTCATCAGGCAACTCAATAATATCGCCGCTATGAAGTTTAAAGGATGGTTCAACAATTTTCTGATTCACTGTTACCAGTTTTTTGTCTATGAGTTTTTTACAAAATTGCCTTGAACACCCGGGAAGAATTTTACTGATAAATTTGTCAATGCGTTCAGGAATATCTTGCTGGAATACAAATTTCACATCACATTTTCCTTCGTGAAAGTTCTTTTATTAACTCAAGTGCGATGACATTCCTCTGGATTTGATTTGTACCTTCATAAATTTGTGTAATCTTTGCATCCCTCATCATCTTCTCAACAGGGTAATCTCTCATATAACCGTAGCCACCAAAAATTTGAACAGCATCAACAGTCACTTTCATAGCCACGTCAGATGCAAAAAGTTTCGCCATTGCTGATTCTTTTGAACCTGTTGATTTACCAGCATCTATCATTCTTGCGGTCGCATATATGAGAGCACGTGCCGCTTCAATCTGCGTCGCCATATCAGCAAGCATATGCTGGACTGCCTGAAACGATGATATTGGATGGCCGAACTGGTGTCTTTTGTGTGCATACTCAAGGGCTGCTTCAAATGCACCCTGGGCAATACCAAGCGCCTGTGCAGCAACTCCTGGTCTTGTAGCATCAAATGTTTTCATGGCAACAATAAATCCCATACCTTCTCTTCCAAGAAGATTTTCCGCAGGTACTTTGCAGTCAGTAAAAATCAGTTCTCTTGTTGCTGAAGCACGAATTCCAAGCTTTTTTTCCTTTTTCCCGAAGGTAAAACCTTCGGTCCCCTTCTCAACAATAAATGCAGATGCTCCCCTTGCTCCTTTGCTGGGGTCAGTGATAGCAATAATAGTGTAAATTTCTGCCTCTCCGCCATTAGTAATCCATTGCTTTGTACCATTGAGAATATAATAATTACCTTGTTTTTTTGCCGTTGTTCTAATAGAACCAGCGTCACTACCTGCCTCTGGTTCTGTTAAACCGAATGCCGCAAGTTTTTCACCCTTTGCCAGTGGTGGTAAATATTTTTTCTTTTGCTCCTCATTTCCAAATAGTATAATTGGAAAAGTACCAAGAGCAGAAGCAGCAAGAGCAAGTGATATTCCACCGCAAACTCTGCTCAGTTCTTCAATAACAAGACACAGTTCAAAAATTCCATACCCCATACCACCATATTTTTCTTCGATATAAACACCAAAAAGGTCTGATTGAGCCAGTATTTTTACAATATCCCATGGAAATTCTTCTGTCTCGTCATAATATGCCCTTTTGGGTTTTATCTTTTCTTCTGCAATTTCCCTGGCAAGGGATTTAATCATTTCCTGTTCTTCTGTTAATAAATAGTCCATTATTCCCCTCTGTATTTTTGAACACAAAGACAGATGTTATGACCGCCAAAACCAAATGAGTTAGAAATTGAAATTTCAATATCTGCCTTTCTTGCAACATTTGGCACATAATCAAGGTCACATTCAGGATCTGCCACTTCATAGTTTATCGTCGGTGGAATAATTCCATAGTGCATACTGAGTATTGTGTTAATAAACTCAACAGCGCCCGCGGCTCCAAGAAGATGTCCAATCATTGATTTATTGGAACTCACTGGAATTTTATAGGCATAATCACCAAAAACCTTCTTTATTGCGGCTGTTTCACTTTTATCATTCAATGGGGTTGAGGTTCCATGTGCATTGATGTAAGAAACCTGCTCGGGCTTTATGCCTGCATCTTCAATCGCATATTTCATACAAAGATGAGGGCCAAAACCAGTAGGGTCAGGAGCCGTAATGTGATAAGCATCACAACTCATTCCATACCCAAGCATTTTTGCATAAATCCTTGCATTCCTTGCCTTCGCATGTTTCATGGTTTCCATAACAATAATCCCGCTTCCCTCTCCCATGACAAAGCCATCCCTGGTGGCATCAAAAGGACGACTTGCTTTTTCGGGCTGGTCATTTCGCTCTGAAAGTGCCTTCATTGAGCAGAAGCCCGCAAGTCCGAGCGGGGTAATACATGATTCGGTCCCACCTGCTATTACAACGTCCATTTTTCCTGTCCGTAAAAGTTCACAGGCAACGGCTATTGCATGTGCACCAGATGCACAGGCACTCACTGTGGCAAAATTTGGACCTTTCAATCCAAAAATGATTGCGACCTGGCCTGCAGCCATGTCAGGTATGAGCATTGGTATCAACAACGGAGAAACACGAGACGGACCTGATTTTACAAGTTGAAAGTGTTGCTGTTCAATAATCCGTAACCCTCCGATACCAGCACCAATAATTACACCTATTCTATCTCTATCTTCGTTATCCAGTGAAATGTTGCTATCCTTTATTGCCTCGTAAGCAGCACTGATGGCAAATTGAACAAAACGATCCATTCTTTTTAATGTTTTTTTATCAACAATATCAATATCAAGATTGAAGTTTTTAACCTCAGCAGCAATACGGGTAGGAAAGGATGAAGCATCAAAATCAGTTATTGGACCGCAACCACTTTTGCCCTCAATAAGATTTTTCCACGAAGTTGGAAGGTCATTACCAATGGGCGTAACAAGACCCATTCCAGTAATAACAACCTCTTGTTTTTCTTTCATTTGTTTTTTGTCTTTTGTTCGAGATAATTGATTGCGTCTCCAACTGTCCTGATTTTTTCTGCTTCTTCATCAGGAATCTCTACATCAAATTTTTCTTCAAATTCCATTACAAGTTCCACTGTATCAAGAGAATCTGCACCAAGGTCATCCACAAAAGAAGCATTCTCAACAACAGCACTTTCTTCAACCTGAAGTTTTTCCATAACTATCTCTTTTACCTTTTTTTCAATCTCACTTCTTTCCATTCAATCCTCCTGTATTTGGGTAAATTCTTTACATAACAAGCCCGCCATCTACACGGAAAACCTGACCTGTAATATAGGATGCCCTTTCTGATGCGAGGAAGAAAACAAGTTCTGCAACATCCTGTGGTGTACCAAATTTTCCCAGTGGTATCCTTTCAATCATCATGTTTTTTATCTTCTCAGGAATTTTTTCTGTCATCGGTGTCTGAATAAAACCTGGAGCAACAGCATTAACTGTAATTCCGTACCGGGCAAATTCTTTCGCAAATGTTTTTGTCATCGCAATCATCCCTGCCTTTGAAGCAGCATAATTTACCTGTCCAATATTTCCAATTTCTCCTATGATTGACGCTATATTTACAATTTTCCCGAATTTTTGAGAACACATCGTATGAACAATAATTTTACTACAAAGAAATGCTCCTTTCAAATTCACCTCAATCACCCTGTCCCAGTCCTCTTCCTTCATACGAAGAATTAAAGCATCCCTTGTAATGCCAGCATTATTAACGAGAACATCAACCCTGCCTGTTTCATTTTTTACCCTTTCAAGTGCCTGTTCAATCTCAGCACTTTTTGTTATATCCACCCGGTCACTGATAATTTTCCCTTCAACATGCAAATTTATAGCAACTGAATCAGGTTTTATCACATCCCACAACACAAGGTTTGCCCCTGCATCACCAAATTTCTGTGCAAGGGCACTACCAATTCCTCCGGATGCCCCTGTAATGATAACTGTTTTTCCGCTGAATTCTTTCATTTTTCCTCCTCAATATTAAGTTAATAACTTCATGACTTCTATTGTTTTGTTCAGGGAGTCAATATCTTCAACATTGCTTACAACCATCTCCGGTAAAATCTTTTTGACCAGCCCCGAAAGAACCTTTTTCGGACCAAACTCAATAATCATATCAACAGAATTATTTATTGACTCAACTATCTTTAACCATTGAACAGAACACACAATTTGTTTCTTAAGGGCATTTTTGATTTGTTCTGCATGGCATGTAATCTTACCATCCCAGTTGGTATAGACAGGAATTTTACAATCAGAAATATCAAGTTTATCAATTTCATTTTCCAATAGACACCTTGCATCTTTCATCAATGGCGTATGAAAAGCTCCTGAAACATTAAGAGGAATAATTTTTACTCCATTTTCTCTGCACCAGATTACAAATTGATTCATACCTTGAATTGAACCGCCGACAACAATCTGTGCCTGACCGTTGATATTTGAAATATAAACATCATCAAATTCCTCAAGCATCTTTTCGACTTCGTCAACGGACTTTCCAAGCACAGCCACCATTGTTCCAGGATTTTTCATGGCTGCCTGTTTCATAAATTTTGCTCGTTGATAAATAATAAAAAAAGCATCTTTTAGAGAAAAGGCCTCAGCAACCGTAAATGCAGTGTATTCACCAAGGCTGTGACCTGCAACAAAGCAAGGAACAAAAGAATAGTGTTGCTGAAAAACTTTCCATGCAGAAAAACTAACAGCAAATACACAAATCTGACAGATTTCAGTGTCTGTAAGTTTTTCCATCGGTCCTTCAAAACAAATTTTTGCAATATCAAAACCACATATTTTACTTCCAGTATCAAAAATTTCCCTGACATATTCATAATTTTGATAAAAATCTTTCCCCATTCCAACATATTGCGAACCCTGTCCGGGAAATACAGCACCAATTCTTTTTTCAGCCATTTTTATCCCACCTGATAAGGTTTGCAGCCCAGGTAAGACCTGCACCAAAAGATACCATACATATAAGGTCGCCATTATGAATTTTCTCTGATTTTACTGCCTCATCAAGAGCCACACCAACAGATGCAGCCGACATATTTCCATATTTTTCAATATTTACAAAGACCTTTTCCATGGGGAAATCCGTTAGTTTTGCAACTGATTGAATAATACGAATATTTGCCTGATGAGGAATAATAAGTTTGATTTGTTCAGAAGAAACCTGATTCCTTTCAAGAACCTTTTTCACTGATTCACTCATTGCAGTCACTGCGATTCTGAACAGTGAAGAACCTTCCATTTTCATATAGTGAAGCCTTTTTTCAACTGTCTCAAAAGATGCCGGCATCCTTGACCCTCCTGCTGGCACATACAGAAGGTTTCCATATTTTCCTGATGCACCGAGATATGTATCAAGGATACCTGAATTTTTATCGGTCTTTGAAACAATGGTGGCTACTGCACCATCTCCAAGTAAAACACATGTTGTTCTATCAGTATAATCAGTAACCCTGCTCATGCATTCTGCAGCAACAACCAGAATTCTTTTATACCTCCCAGTATCAATAAAATTCCTTGCAATCTCCAGACCATAAATAAAACCAGAACACGCAGCAGAAATATCAAAACACGCAATATTATCAAGTCCAAGCTTATGCTGAATAATACATGCTGTTGACGGAAAAATCATATCTGCTGTTATTGTTGCACAGACAATCATATCAATATCAGATTGATCAATGCCTGCATCTACGATTGCACGTCGCGCTGCTTCAGCGCCGAGATCAGAAGATGCCTGGTCCTCAGGACATATCCTTCTTTCTTTAATCCCGGTTCTTGTAACAATCCACTCATCGGATGTGTCAACCATTTTTTCAAGGTCAGCATTTGTTAATACCTTTTCTGGAAGATAAGAACCAATACCTGTTATTGTTGCACCCATTTTTCTTTATCCTTCTTCAGTTTTTCAAAAAAACCGCTTAATACAATCTTTTCTCCGAGAAATAAAGCGTTTGAAATTGCTCTCGGAGATGACCTTCCATGACCAATGATCACCACTCCATTAACACCAATTAACACTCCACCTCCATATTCAGCATAATCAGTTTTCCTTGCATATTTTTTCAATGAATTTCTTGCAATGAAAAATCCTATTTTTCCTGATATCGAACGATTGATTTCTCTTAACATGATGCTTTTAAATGATCTGCCAAGCCCCTCACTTACTTTCAAAACAATATTACCTGAAAAACCATCAGTAACAATAACATCTGCTTTTCCAGTGAATATTTCATGTCCTTCAATGTTACCAGTAAAATTTACTGGCTTGTTTTCGGCAAGTTCTTTATAAACAATCTGCCTGAGTTCATCACCTTTTCCTGGTTCTTCTCCAATGTTCAACAATCCAACCTTAGGGTTCTCAATACCCAGAACATTTTCACTGTAAAGACTACCCATAATTGCATACTGATAAAGGTTTATGGCTTTGGGAGACACATTTGCTCCAACATCAAGAAATAATGTGGTTTTGTCTTTAAGATTTGGCAAATGAACACAAATTGCAGGTCTATCTATTCCTTCAATCAATCCCAGTTCTCCAATTGAAATAGAAACGAACAATGCAGTATTTCCTGCACTGAAAGCAACATCAACTTCCCTGTTTTTAAGCATCTGGATAATTTTATGCATTGTAGTGTCTTTATTTTTCAGAATCGACAATGATAATTTTGAATCCATGGGTATGTACTTATCACAATGAACCAGTTCAACCCTGTTGCCCAAACTGTGCCCGCCTGCACCATTAAATTTTTCTTCAGGACAAACACAAACAATTTTTGTATCTGATTTATTTTCTTCAAGAAACAGTTGAATACCTTTTATAACAGCATCAGGTGCATGGTCACCACCCATTCCATCAATAGCAATCTTAATCATTTTTCAGATTGTTTTTCCTTAATCTTTTTTGCAATAACAAGCTTACCTGCATAATAACCGCATTCTCCACATACCCTGTGAGGTAACTTCAATGTCCCACAATTTGAACACGGAACAAGATGTGGAACCCCAAGTTTCTTATTATTCTTCCTTCGACTGTCTCTTCTGCTGTTGCTATGACGACGCGAAGTTGTCATAATTCCTCCCTGTTAGTAATCCTGCGGGTCAGAAAATTTTTCCTTCAATTTTTTCGCAACAATTTCCGGAACAAATTTTTCAACAGGACCATTCAATTTTGCAATCTCTTTCACTGCTGAAGAACTTAAATATAAGTATTCCTCTTTTGGGGTTAGAAAAACTGTCTCAATACTTGGGAGTAATTTCCTGTTTGTTAAAACCATCTGAAACTCATAATCAAAATCACTCACAGCTCTCAAACCGCGAATCACAAGATATACTCCCTTTTTTTTAAGATAATCAACCAGCAGCCCATCAAAAAAATCAACAACAATCTCCTGCCTTCCAGAAAAAACACTCTGTAACATTTCTACTCGTTCCTTGAAAGTAAATAATGGCTTTTTTGCTGGATGCCGTGCCACACTGACAATCAGTCTATCAATGAATTTTAAACTTCTTTCAATGATATCAATATGTCCATTTGTCACAGGGTCAAAACTACCCGGATATACAGCAAGCCGTTCCTTTCTTTTGATATATCTGTACTCTTGTTGCACCATAGATTTTATCCCTGATTTTTTCCATCCCTGCAATTTTCGAAAAACTTCTGTCCTTTGCCATTTCAACGACAAAAATTCCATTGTCTTTCAGTACTGCAAAAATATCAACAAGGATCTTTTCAATTTTGTTCATACCACTCACATAAGGGGGATCAGCAAAAATAATGTCAAATTTAATATTCTGACTGCACAATTTCTTGAGTGCCAGTTCCACATCCATCTTCATGATCTCAACCAGATCTTTCAGTTTTAAATTTTCCGTATTTTTTTTAATAATCTCTATTGATTCAACGGACTTATCAACAAATATAACTTTTGATGCACCACGGCTTAATGCTTCAAAACCAAGAGCGCCTGTTCCTGCAAAAAGATCAAGGACATGTGCACCAATGGTTTTGTTTCCCAGCATATCAAAAATTGCTTCCCTAACAATACTGCGTGTTGGTCTCAGTTCGGGTTTTTTCTTGAAAAACAGATTTCTGCCCTTAAAAAATCCCCCTGTGATTCTCATAATTTGAATCTGAAACCTGATCTTTTTTGCCAGTCAATCAAAATTGCAGAAGCAATGAAAATAGAAGAGTATGCTCCAAAGAAAAATCCAAACAGAAGAGTATATGCAAAGTTTTTCAGTGGCTCTCCTCCAAAAATCAAAAGAAGTACATCAACAAATATGACTGTTAGAACAGTCAGAACTGTTCTGCTTAATGTCTCATTTATCGATTGATTAAATAATTCTGCATAATTTTTACTGCGAGTTTTTCTCAAATTTTCTCTGATTCTGTCAAAAATGACAATCGTATCATTCACTGAATATCCAGCAATTGTGAGAAGTGCTGCAATAATTGTTCCATCTATGATTTTATGTGAGATGGCAAGTATTGCTATAACAATCAAAAGGTCATGGAAAATCGCAATGGTTGCACAAACAGCAAAATGGAACTCAAACCTTATGGTAAGATACAGAAGAATTCCAATAAGTCCTGCAAAAAATGCTGTCAGTGCCCGTTTTCTTAATGTTACACTCATTGAAGGAGAGATTACAGATTTTGCCATAACTGTAAAATGTTCTTTACCAAAACTGGTTTCAAGAACACCAAGAATCTCATCTGATGTTTTCGGCGGTGATTTTATAACGAACTCATTGTGCTCTGTTCCAATTTCCTGAACAGTAATTTCAGGAATATTAAGTTTTTTCAGTTCATTCCTTACTGCCACAATAGAACTGGCAGTAGAAAACTTTATCTGGACAATATCTCCTCCAACAAAATCAATACCAAAATTTGCCTTGCCCCTCATTCCAAAAACAATCATACCAATGACAATAATTGCGAGTGAAAAAAGGTACGCAAATTTTCTTTTCCCAATAAAGTCAAAACGGGTGTTTTTAATCAGTTCCATTTATATCCTCAGTTTTTCAATGCTGCGATTAGCCACAGCGAAATCAACGATTGCCTTTGTGGCAAACACAGCAGTAAAAAGATTTGCAATGATACCAACTGAAAGGGTCAATCCAAATCCTTTCACAGAACCCTCTCCAAGAAAGAAAAGAATAGCACTTGTAATAATTGTCGTGATATTTGAATCAAGAATTGCTGACCATGCACGATGATAACCTGCTTCTATTGCTGCTTTTGCAGATTTCCCGGATCGCAGTTCTTCTCTGATTCTTTCAAAAATTAAAATATTAGCATCAACCGCCATACCACAGGTCAGGGCAATCCCTGCGATACCAGGCAATGTCAGAACTCCCTTAAACAATGACATGAAGGCAAGTAAAATCAAAAGGTTCATTGCCATTGCGAAATCAGCAAGAAGCCCGAATGCATAGTAATAAATCACCATAAAAATTACAACAACAATTACTCCGTACAGTGATGCTCTAAGAGATTTTTCTATGTATTCTTTACCAAGTGTTGGTCCAACAATCTGCTGATAAATAATATCAACCTTTGCAGGCAATGCACCTGCTCGCAGTACAACAGCAAGTTCCTTGGCCTCATCCATTGTAAAATCCCCTGAAATCTGACCTCTTCCATCAGGAATTCTATCCCTGATGACAGGAGCTGATTTGACCACACCATCAAGAACAATGGCAAGCCGTTTACCAATATTTTTTTCAGTCACTTCAGCAAACTTTGCTGCTCCTTCTTTATTCAAAACAAAATTAACCTCAGGAAAACCTGATGGGCCATAACCAACAAATGCATCTGTAAGTCCAGCACCTGTCAACTCAGGTTGTCTTTTTACAAGAATCGGAGTTGCTTCCCTTCTAATACCCCTTTCATCTTTCTGTTGAGTATAAAGGACTTCATAATCTTTTAATACTTCACTATCTCCTTTTAATGCATCAGTTAATTTTTTCGTATCCTCTTCAACAAGACGAAATTCCAGCAATGCTGTTTTTCCAATAACGTCAATGGCACGTTGCGTATCTTTTATTCCAGGAAGATCCACGATAATCCTATTTGTTCCTTCTTTCTGAATCACTGGTTCACTCACACCAAGACCATCGACTCTGTTCCTGATAATTTCCAGAGCCCTTTGAGTAACATCAGACATTGACTTATCTTGCTCAGGAGGTTGCTGAACCTCAAGAACAATATGAACCCCTCCCTGCAGATCAAGTCCTTTTTTGATTTTCTTATCAGGAGGATAAATCTGCCAGATACAATAAGCAATGACAGCAATGATAAAACCAAGTTTAATATAATGGTTGCGCATCATTTGTATATCCTGTCAGGGTCAAAAATTTTTCTGTCAATAACTTTCCATTCATTTCCATCAAGTTTTCTCCAGAAACATGAGTAATAACCCTCATGACAGCATGCACAGTTCTGTTCAACAATAAAAAGAAGTGTGTCCATATCACAATCAACCTTTATCTCAAGAATTTTCTGGAGATGTCCTGATGTTTCTCCTTTTTTCCACAACTTTTTCCTGCTTCTGCTCCAGAAATGTACAAAACCTGTTTCCAGTGATTTTTCGATACTTTCCCTGTTCATATAGCCAAGCATTAACACCCTGCCTTCTGCATCCTGTATGATTGCAGGTATCAGTCCATCACTGTTGAATTTTAATGTGTCAACAATATTCATATGATACAATATTTTTAAAAAATTGTGTTTAATGATAACACAAATGAAAAAATGTAGCAAGTCCATTATTATGAAAGATAAAGAAATCATCAAAAAAATTGTTTTCAAACATGTGTGTAACATTGGTTTTGGCGATGTTTCAACATACAAAGAAATTGCAATCAAATCAGGCAGAATTAATCCAAGAACAGTTGGAAAAATTCTCGGAGAAAACACAAATCTTATCGCAATACCATGTCACAGGATTATCTATTCAAACAAAAAATATGGTGGTTATAAAATAGGAGAAGATTTTAAAAAATTTATTCTTGAATGGGAGAAAAGAATTGTCAGATGATGCGAATGTTGGTCATGAAAACGTTACTGTTGATTTCCTTTTTTACAGAATTTTCAGGGCAATTGTTTTTCTTCACACTTCCTCTTCTTGCAATAAAATATGGTGCAAGTGCACAACAACTTGGAATTCTTGGAAGTATCACCTCATTTTTTTATATTCCATTTTCAGTGATTTTCGGTTCTCTTTCTGAGAAACGTTTGAAAATCAATATTCCCTTTATTTCAGCCCTTGTCATTTTCATTTTTATCTCAGTGGCAGTATTTTTTAAATCAATACAATTGTTTTACTTTATCACAGCACTGGCAGGAATTGCTTTTGCTGGATTCTGGATACCGATGATGATAAGAATAAACGAAGAAGCAAAGCAACAGAAATCACAGATAGTCGGAAAATTCAGTGTAGCGTGGAGCACTGGTACAATACTTGGTCCACTGGTTGCAGGTTTTCTTTATCAAAAATATTATCTCCTGCCTCTGATTTTATCATCAATGTTGTTTCTATGTATCTGTATAATTTTATTTTTTCTTACCCGACCATCTGTATCAAATCGAAAAATTTCAGAAAAAATTGTAACAACCAGAACAGGTTCAACAGATGTCAAAACACTCATTGCAGTGTTTGCAGGAACTTTTGGTGTGTATTTTTCCTTTGGTGCTATTCGAAATCTTTTCCCGCGACTTGCAACAGATATTGGTATTCAGCCATATAAAATTGGTATGATGTTCTGTTTGATGGATGTTTTCAAAACGATAACGTTTTTCACTTTCAGCAAAAAAACTTCTCTTTATCTGAAATATTATTATTTCATTCTGCTTGGAATTATTTCCTATTTTTCTCTCACTGCTGTCATATGCACAAATTCAATTTTACTTTTTTCATTAAACTTTGTTCTGCTTGGTGGAATTATGAGCGGAATTTATTATGCCTATGGACTTTATACCGCATTCACTATGGAAAAAGGCAGGGCAATTGCAGTTGGTATGTTTGAAGCCATCATTGGTATCGGTGTGGGCTGCGGCTCAATTGCAGGTGGGTTTCTTATTTCAATACTCGGAGAAAGAGCACCATATATTGTATCAATGCTGGTGGGAATAATTCTATCTGTCTTCCAGATCATTGAAACAACAGATAAAAAGCATCTATAATATTGAAATCTTCAAACCAGTATAACAATGATACAAATGCTGATACTTATGGTGCAATCTTCTGTTAACACTGAATAATTTTGCTGGAATATTTTCTTCACATACTTCACCTGAGGTTGTAAGTTTCATTGCTCCAAAACCTGCTGCCTCACTGATTTCAGGAACAATAACATTTCTTCCAGTAATACTGGCAAGTAATTTTGCAACAAGTGGATTTCTTGTCGCTCCGCCAATCATCACAATTTTTTTCATCTTTTCACCTGATGGTAAAATCTCTTCTACCCTTTCAAGGCATTTACGAACCTGAAAACAAAGACATTCCACAATTGCCTGCAAAATCTGGTGCGAGTTCGTTGAAAAATTAAGATTCAGTATTGCACCATTTCCTGTGTTAAACTCTGGTGCAATAATAATTCCTGAAGGTTCCTTAAAAGAATCAAATTCACATGAAAAAATCTTTCTTCCCCAATCATAAATAATACCGCCATTGCTGATGGCATACATAAGACCATAAAGATTCTTTTTAACATGCGGTCCTGGACAGAATTGTCTTTGCGGATCAAAAATTATTTTACTGGTAGTAGCAAGTAAAACCCATGCAGTTCCACAGGAAACAAGAATTCTATTTGTTTTTGCTGCACCTGCACCAAAACTTGCACAATACTGGTCATGTCCGCCCGCAAAAACTGGAATTCCTGCTTCAAGACCGATGGTTTTTGCAGTGTTTTTTTTTAATCTTCCTATTACATCTGATGCCTGAACAATCTCACCAAGCATCTGCTTTTTTATTCCTGCAATCTCCAGTAATTCCTCATCCCACTGCTTTTTTTCTAAATTGTACAGGGTTGTTATTGCGGCACTTGTATGGTCAAGAGCAAAATTACCTGTGAAAAAATAATTCACATAATCAGCAACAAATGAAATGCGAGCAATTTTTCTAAAAACTTCAGGTTTGAATTTTTTTATCCAGAGAAGATTAAACAGGCATGACCACCCACGTGGCACATAACCAGTTTTCCTATAAAAAAAATCTTCACCATATTTTTTAACAAAATCTGAAGCAATGTCCCTGCTTCTGTTATCAAGCCAGGTAATTGCTGGCACCAGTGGTTTTAAATGTTTATCGAGTAAAACAAAGGTACCACCCTGGAAACTTCCTGAAATCCCCCTTACACTGCTATCTCCAACGTTTCTTATTCCTCTGATAATTGTGCCAATCCAGTCATTACAATTTTGCTCGGCAAAAAGTGGTTGAGGAAATGAAATACCTGTGGGTGTTGAAAAATTTTTCAGCAGTTTCCCGTTTATTGAAAACAGAAAAACCTTTGTATTTGTTGTTCCACTATCAAAAGAAATAATCTTTTCCATTTTTAAATTTTTGCAAATTCAATACCAGCAATACTGGCAAATAATCTCAATTGTTCCGTAATATCACCATAAGCCATGGCAAGATGATGAGTCCCGCCCAGCATACTGTAACAGGTCAAAAAATCCCTCACGTCCCCATCAATCTTTAATAGAAAATGTGGTGCATTGATTGAAGAAAAAATTTGCTGGTCTTCAATTGTTGCTACAGTTGTAATCAAACGAATATTACCATTACATGGTGCAAGATTTAATAATGTTACCTGTCCTGGCTTCATCTGAAAGAGAAACATGCATGTCGCAGTATTTTTTGCTGAAATACTCATATCTTTTTTTACAAGTTTTATTTTTTCCGAATGTTTCACCATTAAAATATTACTCTCACCCATATGTGACATAAAAATCCTATTGTTTTTATAGTCAGTGGTAAACATTTCTGTGAATGTGGCAATTCCAGCAAGCTTTTGAAACATCCATACACTTATTGCACAGAGACAATCACCTTCCCCTGCATATCCCATACCTTCAGAAATAAACTTTGAAATCGCAGAAAAAGGAATTGCCTCACAAAATTTTTGACCTTTAAATGTTATAAAATTTATTGCAATTGCTTCAAGAGAAAATTTCTTTATCAAATTTCTCAAACCAAGTTCAAAACGAATTGTTTTTTTTCTTGTATCATCATCAAGATCTTCACTGAGGATAAACCTGTTTTCTTCGTCCTTCATTACAGATTCAATCTCCCTATCTGAAATTGCACGATTTTCGGCGCACATGGTTTTCATATCAATATCAATAATACTCGGTCCAAGAATTTTTTTTATTTTCCCATCAGGTATAGAAAAATCTCCCATATCCTTAAAGATTCCTCCAATTCTACCAACTCTCAATTTTTTCAGGTCATGGTTTATTGCTGCACATTTACCCCAGCTTTCGATATTTGACATTGTATCTTTTTGAGTTTTGTGCCCTGTAACTATTGAAAATTTCACATTTTCCCTTAAAAGAACACTTGCAAGATCCTGAACGCCGTGCATTCCATGATTATCCATCATGTCAAATGTAGAAAAATTCTCTGTAATTTCAAAAATCTGCTGGGTATTCCATATAAGAATTGGCACCTTACTATTTTTTATCACGGGCTCTATGATCATACTCGGGCTGTATGAGAGAAAAATGATAATAATGCCATCCACGTCTGATTCAATCATTCTGTCATAGGCATTTTTCACAAGATTTCGGTTATGCAATACAGGAGATGGAATCACTTCAAAAAATTGAGAAAGATGCTGTAAAAAATCTAACAAATGTTTATCAAGTCTTTCAACAAAATCAGGAAACTTCTTTTTATAAAGTTCTGCTGTAAGCCCCATGACACCAATTAATGGTTTTCTCATTATGTATCCTTTTTTAAATACTTTCGGTTAATTGTTTAAGATATCTTGCCTGAGCAAAAAATTCGTCAGGATTCATATCCTTCAAAAATACCAGACCACGCGTTGCCCTCAAACGTGGAATACTGTTTGTATAGAAAAAATCCCTGCCAAGACATACCTTTAACAATGAATATTGCTCAACCATAATTTTCTGAGCAAGATCACAGAATGGTCCATCATATTCATAACTCGGAAATGATGCACTTGTCTGAGAACCAAAACAAATATTAAAAGCATTCTTCATAATTGCAAATGAGTTCATTGACACCGGTACAATAATATCTGCCTCTGCAGGATGAAATCTATACCATACATTTCTATATCCCCATATTCGAAGATTTTTTGGATTTTTCTTTAAATAGAGTTCTACTGCTCGGGCAATTGCCTGAAAAACTTTGTAATGAGTATCAGGACCACTTGCTTCAGGATCCATTGCAACCGTAATAATGTCAGGATTTATTTTTTCAATGAGATTAAGAATCGGGATTATATCTTCTTTCAACTGTGGTTGCTTTGTAAAAATATCTCCTGTGTAAAATGGAAGCCGCATATGAAAAATATGGTCACAGTTAAACCCAAGATGCGCCCATAATAATTCTTCTTCCCATTCGCGAATCATCCCCTTAAGAAGTTGAACATCCTGAATGTCTTTTTTCCCTGGATAAGCATTTTCAAAGTAACCAAAATACCACGATATTTTTTTTCTGACCACGGTGATGTCCTGTGAATCTGTAATAGCAATGATATTTCTCATCATCCTTCGTGCCTGGGCTTCGTTTTTAATATCCACACTATTTGCCGCAACGCCATCGAGATAATGGTAAACATCCCTCATTCTTGCAATGTTACTGGAAGGGTCAAAATAATCCTGCTGCAACAATTTTTCGAAATCTTTTTTGTTGAGGAAATTCTCGAGATTTTTCAATTGAGATATCACATAGGAATTTGTCACAGAAGTAAATCCACTTGTCAATGTAGCAAAGTAATGATTGTTCAAGGGGGTCCTTACAAGATGAATAATATATGGCATATATCCAAGCATAATGTCATCGTGATGAGGACCAGTGTGTAGAAAAACAGTATTTTCAATGGTCTTTGTGCCTTTTTCAATTTTTTTCTTTAAAACGGACGAAATATCCTTTGCTGCTTTTGTCACATCAATACCTTGTTCTATGAGAAATTTACCTGAAATATCTTCAAAATCATTCTCGCTCAATGATTCCAGTGTCTTTCCCTTTTTAACTGCTGTATCAATAATAATGCGATTGATTTCAAATTGATTAACAGTATTCAGTTTCTTAAGTTTCTCAATTGACCTTTGCTTCAACAATTTAACTGCACCTGATGTAAGATAAAAACAGGCACCTTTCAATTTCTGAAGCACAGTGGCAGGATACAGAATATCCGGTTCATTCACTATTGCATCTCTGACAACTGATGCTTTACTTTCTCCTGCTGCTATAATAATTGCAGTTGTCGTGGGATTAAAACTAATTGTTGCCAGCCCGATGGTAAAAACAATCTTTCCCCTTGAAATTTCAATACCTCCAAGATCACCAGCAGCCGCTGCTGCAGTTTCATAATTGATCGGGGTGAGTCGTGTTGTGCTGAAGTGGTCTGAACCTCTTATATTGAAACCAATATGTCCATCAGGTCCAATACCACCAAGGAAAAAACCAATACCACCATATTCCCTGATTTTTTGTTCATATTCCATTGCATACCGGTCTGCAGCAAGTATTGCTTTTTGCTGCAACTGTTCAAGTTTATTAACCGGTTGCCTGTATCTTAAAGACAAATCCATTTTACCATCAGGAAATAATTCTCCCAGATTTTCTCCCGGCTGACAGGATAGTGTCCATGCATTGATTAGTAATGCTTTTTTCTCATCAAAACCAAATTTCTTCACATAGAAATTTTTAATATACCATACAAAACTATTGGAATGCTGAGGATTCATCGGGAAAAATTCATCGATCTGAACAAAAATAAATGACCTCATATCCGGCTTTGATGATGAATTTATTCCATATGACTCAAGCATCCTTTTTACTTCTTTTTTGTTCCAGTTTTCCAGAATATATGATGACCAGTAAATAAAGTGCTCGGGTGTTTTTCCTGTAGGAAGGGAAACTACCCCTTCAGGATTTTTCTGGCACCATTCAATAAACCTCAATGCAGCAGTTTTACCAAGACAGGGGAAATCGGGTACTTCAATGACCCTGATTTTTTCTTCAGGCATATACTGCGGTTGTAAGTTTGATTGTTTCAGAACAACATCTTCAACAGTTGAAGAGTAATCATATATTCTCATATTCTTTCCTGTTATTGAAATTTCAGAAAACACCACTCCTGGTACCTGTGTAAATCAAATTTTGTTATCCTGCCTGCTGTTACAAGTTCCATACCATCTTCAACATATATTGAGTAATCATACCGTGCCAGGTTAAATAACCAGATATCTCCCTTTTCAGGTATTTTTTTGATCGATGGCAAAGATTGAAAAGGAATTGCAATTTCAATTGTCCAGTAATCATCAATGTCTGACCAATCGTTTAATGTTCCCTTAATTTTTACAGATGATTTTAAACCAATACAATTCCATTGTGCAAACCTGAAAAACATATTTCCTGCAAGTGCCCTTTTACCAACAAAGGCATCCAGAATAATATTTTTCGGAGAAAACTCAAATTCATAATATGAGTCCTTTGAAAAATCAGGCTTGAAAAATATTTCTACAACATCCTCCTGATAAAGTGGTTGGTCCCTTTTTTGATATGTCGCCCATATATCCCTGTCATAACATTTGAAAGCAACATAAAGATACTTCCGATCATAAAGACAATAAGCAATTGTACGGGATACTGGTTTTTCCAGAGAGATAATTTTCACAAATTCAACACTTTCAGCATTTTTCCAATCACTCTCATCAAGATTTCCATCAATTTTGATTTCACCTGTTGTTGATCTGCATAAAATCTCAGGCAAAGTTTTTTCATCCTGAATACCCTGACAGAATGCCCATACAGGGAAAAAAATTAAAAACAGCCATATATTTAACACATAACTTTTTCCTTCCATTTTTCAATCTCCTTGACGAGCAATGTTGAAATTTTTTCCTTGCTGTATCCTGACAAATTAATCATTTTTCCATCAGAATAAAGCATGAAAATCTTACCAGTATTCTGAGAAGTACCAAAATTTTTTACAGTATTTGCTATGATGATATCAAGTTTCTTTTTCCTCAATTTTTCTCTTGCGTTTTTTAAAATACTGGTACTTTCAAGTGCAAAACCAATAACCAGTTGGTTTTTCCTCTTTTTTCCTGAAACGAACTTCAGAATGTCAGGATTTGGAACCAGTTTCAGTGTCCAGCGTTTTTTTATTTTAATCTTTTTACTGGATTTTTTTGCTGGCCTCCAATCAGAAACAGCGGCGGTCATCACAAGTACATCCATTGAAGGAAAAAGTTTTTCAACCTCTCTTTTCATTTCAACAGCTGAAACAACTTCAATTGTTTTAACCCCTTTCAAAGGAGGTAAATGACACGGTCCAACAACAAAAAAAACATTGTGCCCTTTTTTCTTTGCTTTTCTGGCGATCAAATAACCCAGTCGTCCTGTTGCAGGATTACTAATAAAACGGACAGGGTCAATAAATTCTCTCGTTGGACCCGCAGTAATTAAAATGTTCATTGATTGTTTTTCCCTGTTGCCAGAAATTCTATTTCTGCCTGAATAAACAAGTCAATTTCACCATCCATTACAGCATCAACATTTGATGTCTCAACCTGTGTTCTGTGGTCCTTCACCATTGTATAGGGACAAAAAACATATGACCTGATTTGACTTCCCCACGCAATTTCCTTCTGTGAATCCCATTTTTCAAATTCCTTTTTCTTCTCCTGTTCCAGTTGTAATTGATACAGCCGGCTTCGTAAAATTTTCATTGCCATCTCTCTATTTTTAAATTGACTCCTTTCGTTCTGACACTGAACAACAATGCCTGTGGGAATGTGTTTTATTCTCACGGCTGTTTCAACCTTGTTCACATTCTGTCCACCCTTGCCACCAGAACGAAATGTTTCAATTTCAATATCTTCTTCCCTGATTTCCACCTTGATATCCTTCTCAATTTCAGGGATCACATTCACGGCAGCAAAACTGGTATGTCTGCGTTTATTAGCATCAAAAGGTGATATCCTCACGAGTCGATGAACCCCTGTTTCCCCTTTCAAATATCCGTATGCATAGTCCCCAGAAAACACTGCTGTAATTCTTTTCAATCCTGCTTCTTCTCCAGGTAAAAAATCAACAACATCAACTTTGAAATTCTTTTTTGCTGCCCATTTTGAGTACATTCTGAAAAGCATGCTTACCCAGTCACATGCTTCTGTACCACCAGCCCCTGCGTGAAGTGTAACAATAGCATTATTACGGTCGGCTGGGTCAGAAAAATAAAGTTCAAATTTAAATTTTTCAATGTCATTTGAAATTCGTTCAATAATGGACGCGGATTCTTTTTCAAGATCAGGATCAGGATGTTCTTCAATGAGTTCAATGATTGCAAAAAAATTTTCAAATGCTTTTTCTATTGAACTGATTTTCTCACGTCTCTCAATGAGACGATTCCACTGTTCAATTTTTTCAGCATCAGTTTTTGGATCCCAGTAACCTTTCTGATTCTTTTCCTCTTCCAGTTCAGCAAGTTTCTTTTCCTGTTGATCCCAGGAAATTCTTTTTTTTATGTCCTCAAAAATTGTCTTCAATTGTTCACTTTTTTCTTTTAATGCCTGTTCCATAATAACATTCCCCTATTTTAATGCCGAGAGAATCTTCCAGATTTCCTCAAGCAATGGTTTAATTCCTTCACCGGTAACACATGAAATAAGAAAATACTTCTCAGTGATTTTTGTCAGTTCTCTGATATGCTTTTTGCTTTCAGGTAAATCAAGTTTTGTGCCAACGACAATCTCCGGCTTTTCAAGAAGTTTTTCATCATAACGACCGAGTTCATCACGAATATTATAATATCTTTTAGCAACATCAGGTAAAGAAAGGTCAAGCAAGTGTAAAAGCACCTTTGTTCTTTCAATATGCTTCAAAAATTTAATTCCAAGTCCTGCCCCGGAAGAAGCACCTTCAATAAGACCAGGTATATCAGCAGCGACAAACTGTCTATTGTCTCCGAGGTCAACAACACCAAGATTTGGATTTAATGTGGTGAACGGATAATCCGCTATCTTCGGCCTTGCCTGTGATATTTTTGATAACAGTGTTGATTTTCCTGCATTAGGACAACCAATAATACCAACTTCTGCAATTAATTTTAATTCAAGTTTAATAAATTTTTCCTCACCCTTCTGTCCTGGAGTTGCTATCCTTGGTGCCTGATTGGTAGAAGTTTTGAAACTTGCATTACCTCGTCCGCCACTACCGCCTTTTGCAACAAGAACTTGCATTCCTTCAGTATCAAGATCTGCCAGTATAACTTCCTTTTCTCCTTCCCTGATCTCTTTTATTACAGTACCAGGTGGCACAAGAAGAACAAGATCATTGCCATTAGCCCCAGTACGATTATTCCCTTCACCAGGTTTTCCACTTTCTGCCTTGAAATGCCTGTGATAATAGTATTCACGCAAACTTTTTACATTCCTGGATGCCTTAAAATAGATCGAACCACCTGTTCCGCCATCTCCTCCTGAAGGTCCACCCTTTGGAACAAATTTCTCCCTTCTGAATGCTACACAACCTGGTCCACCATCTCCTGCCTTCACCCATATTTTTACTTCATCAACAAAATCAGGCATTGTCTCTCCCTGTCAGCAACCTGAACAAAACGGCCACAAAAACAAACAATCCTGCCAGCAAAACGAGGAAAAGCCACAGAGAAAGATTTCGTAAACCGAATAATATTAAAACACTAACAGCAGGCAGTATTATAATGGAAAAACTGATTTTTGTCCCTGCATTCTCCAGACTTCTGGTGTATCTGTCAAGCCGTCTGACAATTTCCTGCTCTGTTTCAATCCTTTCTTTGTTAATTCTTACAAATTCATCTATATTTTCAGGAAGTTGAAATACAAGGTTCCTGTATGAAAGAAAAACATTTTTAAATTCTTCGATCCACAGATGTTGAAAAAGTCCCCTGCTCAAAAGTGACTCCCAGTAACTCTTACTGAGTTGTAAAAGACTTTCAGAAGGATTTATTGAAGCACATATTCCTTCAAGACTCATTAAATTTTTTGCAAGAAGCCCAATGTCAGGGTCAAGTGTTATGCTCATTTTTCTTGCAATTTTCATCACATCATAAATGATATCTGCCAGATGAATTTTTCCAAGGGGAAGAGAACCGTATCTGTCGACAATAAATCCAACATCTTTTTCAAAATTTTCTGGCACATTGTGTGAAAGCCCGAAAAATTTCTTAAGGTGCGGAATTGTATCAGATATTTTTCCACCGAGAATACCGGAAATAATCCCTGCGAGTAATTTTCTTTTTTCAAAAGAAAGATATCCAACAAGCCCAAAGTCAACAAGAGCAATTCTTCCATCTTCCATCAGCATTATATTTCCAGGATGCAAATCTCCGTGGAAATATCCTGTTTCAAAAAGTGTATGAAAAAGTCCCTTGACAAGTTTTTCCGGAATGTCAGGGATACTATTGGAAACATCAAGTATTTTTTTCCCATTCAATTTTTGCATGGTAAGAACCCTTTTTGATGTATACTGCCACACCACAGCAGGCACAATAATATCTGACTTTCCATAAAATTTACCCAGTTTCTCCATCATCCCTGCTTCATATACAAAATCCATCTGTCTTTTTAAATACTCTCCAATTTCCTCCAGGAGTGCCGGAATATTCCATTGTTTTAATTCAGGAATATGCTTGGAAGCAATCCTGAATATTTCAGTGAGAACCTCTATGTCACTTTGCACTATATCTTCAATCAATGGTCTGCGAACCTTGACCACACAACTTTCGCCCGAAACAAGTTTTGCAACATGTACCTGTCCGATTGAAGCAGCAAACAATGGTTTTTCGGAAAATTCAAGAAAAATTTCATCAAGGTTTTTTCCAAAATCTTCATAAATCGTCTTTTTCACCTCATCAAAAGAAAATGGCGAAACACTGTCTTGAAGTTTTTCAAGTTCTTTCAAAAAATTTTCAGGTAAAATGTCAGCCCTGGTACTGAAAAATTGACCGATTTTTATGTAGGTTGGTCCAAGTTCTTCTATCATTAAGCGAAGTCGTTGAGCTGGAGGTATTTGTTTACGATCACGAGATGAAAGGTGATGTAGACGAAGTATTTTTAGATATGGCTCCCTGAAAATCCTGTCTATAAAGTACCCGAGCCCGTGCTTGATGATAATGCGAACAACAGCCCTTACCCGATTGACCAGACGGTATTTTTTCCTGACACTTAATATACTCATTGTTTATCATGCTTGAAATTCTCAATTTCTTTTTTTAGTTTCTCTATCTCTTCTTTTGTGGCAACTCCAAAAAACTCTGCAATTTTTTCCTTTTTCAAATTTTTTATCTCTGTCATTTTTTCAATGACGTCTGTAAATCTTTTTTCTATCTTTTCTTCCAGATTCTTTTCTTTTATTTCCTTCTCAAGACTATCCAGAATTTCCTTTCCTTTTTTTCCTGCAAGAGACAGAGAGGCAATACCAAGAGCAAGTACTTTGTAAATAGGATTTTTTTTCTCGGTCATCTTTCCTCCTCTTTGATAAGATCGGTTAGTTTGACTTTTTTAATAAGACCCTGCCCTTACCATTCTTTAGTGCGCCAACTAAAAAAGGTCTAAAACCTTCTTTTTGAACAATGGTTTTTACGATTTCTACATTTTCTTCAGAAACAACAAGCATCATTCCTAATCCCATATTAAACACATTGAACATTTCTTTTGTTTCGATATTGCCACATTTCTGTATCATTTCAAATATTACAGGAACCTGCCATGAATTAAGATAAATTTCTGCATCCATATTTTCAGGCAGAACCCTGCCAAGATTGCCAGGAATTCCACCACCTGTAATATGTGCGGCTGCATGAATCAACTTTTTTTCTGCAAGTTTTGAAACCACAGGAGAATAAATGTATGTAGGTCTTAGCAATTCTTCCCCAAGAGAACGACCAAGCGAAACATGATAACTGCTTAAAATTCTCTTAACACCTCTTCCTGAAAGCAAAGTTTTCCTCACAAGTGAAAAACCATTTGAATGCAACCCATTTGAAGCAATTCCAACAATAACATCATCTTTCCTAATTTTTGATGGACCGAGGATGTTATCCTTTTCCACAATTCCGGCACAAAAACCTGCAAGATCAAAATCATCTTCACGATATACATCAGGCATCTGGGCTGTCTCGCCGCCAACAAGAGGACATCCTGCAATTTCACAACCTTTAATAATACCTTCAACAAGTTTTCTTTCTCTTTCAAGATTTAATTTCCCGACCGCAAGATAATCAAGAAAAAACAATGGCTTTGCACCACATACCGCAACATCATTACAGTTCATTGCCACCAGGTCAATGCCAATCGTATCATATTTTTCAAGTGCTTTTGCAATAAGAATTTTTGTACCAACACCATCACAGGATGCAACAATATAACTTTTTTTACGCAACTTTTGCAAAGGTACAAAAGCTCCAAAAAATCCAACATCAACAGAAAACTTTTTATAAAAATGTGTATTTTTTATTTGCTGTCTGATGATACTGACAAATTCATTTGCCTTCTGATCATTTACGCCTGCTTTTTTATAAGTAACCATATTCTCCTTCTGGTCATGTTTTGATTTTATTATAGCATCAAAACCATAAAAAAATAATACCGACTTGATTTCATCCATATAGCATCGTTGGCTGCGTCGTCGGCTTCCTCAACATACATCAGTATGCCTCGTTGCCTTCTCCTTGCCGCCTTGCTCTCTGGCGAACTCAATTCGGTATTCCTACAATTTTGACGGCAAATTAGTATAAAAAGCAGGTGCAACAACACAACTGCACCTGCTTTTCAAAAACCTCCAAAAATCACTTATTTTCGTCTACTTCCCGATAATCAGCATCAACAACCTTCTTTTCTTTTTGCTCTGTCTGTGGCTCTGACTGAGAAGAAGTTGATTGCGTATTTGCCTGTGATTGTGCTGATTGTTTATAAAGAATTTCTGCGATCTTATGAGAAAGTTGTTCAACTTCCTGCATTAGTGAACGGATCTCTGTTTCATTCCTTGATTCAATTGCTTTTCTCAATGCAGAAATTTTTTCATTCGCAGCATTCTTTTCGCTTTCAGAAATCTTGTCTCCATGTTCTTTCAAGGTTTTCTCCACACTATAAGCAAGAGCATCTGCCTGATTACATAGTTCTACAAGTTCTTTCTGTTTTCTGTCCTGTTCTGCAAACTGTTCTGCCTCCTTAACCATTCTGTCAATCTCTTCTTTGGTCAATTTCTTTGAAGCAGTGATACGAATTGACTGTTCTTTTTTCGTTGCAAGGTCTTTTGCTGTAACAGAAAGAATTCCATTTGAATCAATATCAAATGTCACCTCAATTTGAGGGACACCTCTTGGTGCTGGTGGAATACCATCAAGATGAAATCTTCCCAAACTTGTGTTATGCGCAGCCAAAGGTCGTTCGCCCTGTAACACATGGATTTCAACAGATGTCTGATTATCTGCTGCTGTTGTAAATATTTGACTTTTTTTTGTGGGAATTGTCGTATTTCTTTCAATAATTTTTGTAAATACTCCACCAAGTGTTTCAACACCGAGAGAAAGTGGTGTTACATCAAGCAAAAGGATATCCTTATCCTTTAGTTCTCCTGCAAGGATTGCACCCTGTATCGCAGCACCCATGGCAACACATTCCATCGGGTCAATCCCTCTTTCAGGTTTTTTACCCATGAAGTCCTCAATGAATTTTTGAACAATCGGCATCCTTGTCGGACCACCGACGAGAATGATTTTATCAATCTGTGATGGTGAAAGTTTTGCATCTGCGAGTGCCTGTTCCATCGGACCACGGCATTTTTCAACCCTTGCCCTGACAAGTTCTTCCAGTTGAGCCCTTCTGATTTTCATTGAAAGATGCTGTGGCCCTTTATCAGTGGCAGTAATAAAGGGTAAATTGATTTCTGTTTCAAGGGTTGAAGAAAGTTCTATTTTTGCTTTTTCTGCTGCTTCTCTAATTCTCTGCATTGCCATTTTGTCATTTGTAAGGTCAATGCCTGTTTGCATCTTAAATTCTTTGACAATGTAATCAATCAGATCCTGATCCATATCAGTTCCACCAAGTTGGGTATCACCACTGGTTGCAATAACCTTAAAAACACCTCCACCCATCATTTCCATAATTGTGACATCAAGAGTTCCAGCACCAAGGTCAAAAACCATAATCTTCAGTTCCTGGTTAAGTTTATCAAGACCATATGCAAAGGCAGCAGCGGTTGGTTCATTAATCAATCTCACAACCTCAAGACCAGCAATTGTCCCTGCATCTTTGGTTGCCTGCCTCTGGTTATCATTGAAATATGCAGGCACAGTGATCACAGCCTTGGTGATGGGATAGCCGAGAAAACTTTCAGCATCCTTTTTTATTTTTTGAAGGATGAAGGCAGAAATCTGCTGTGGTGTGTATGCCTTACCATCAATGTAATACTTAAAATCTGTTCCCATTTTCCTTTTTGCTGCAAAAATTGTTCGTTCAGGATTTACTGCTGCCTGTCGCCTTGCTGGTTCTCCAACAAGAACCTGACCATCTTTGGTAAATGCAACATATGATGGAAATGCTTTACCACCAACAATGGTAGTGCCCTCTGCACTCGGTATTACAACAATTTTCCCGCCTTCCATGATGGCTGCTGCAGAGTTACTTGTTCCAAGGTCAATGCCAATAATTTTTTCCATTTTTTTCTCCTTTTATAAAAACTTTTTTGTTTTTCTTGTCTTTTAGATGCCTGTTTTTTGTCTCTGGTTTCAGTCATCATGAAACAAGAAACCACTTATTGAATAAGCCATAAGAATGTGAATGGGTAGGCGGTGAGGGAATCGAACCCACGACCTCTTCCTTGTAAGGGAAGCGCTCTTGCCGACTGAGCTAACCGCCTTTTGCTGGTATGTAATATTTTACACATTATAGAAAACTTGACAAACTTTTTAATCTGCTGTATAAAATTCAGTAATAAAAATTTTTTACCTAACCAAGGAGGAGTGAATGCTGGAAGAAATTAAGCAGGCAATTATAAGAGGAGATGCAAAAAAAGCTACTGAGCTGGTTACAAAAGCTCTGGCTGAAAACATTGCTGTTGATAAAATATTGAATGAAGGGTTGATTGCAGGAATGAATGTTGTAGGAGTGAAATTTAAAAATAATGAGTTTTATGTACCTGAGGTTTTGATTGCAGCAAGGGCAATGAATCAGGCAATGGCAATTCTTCAGCCAGAAATTATGAAAGCAGGAATAAAATCTCAGGCAAAGGTTGCCATCGGTACCGTGAAGGGGGACCTTCATGATATCGGGAAAAACCTTGTTTCTATGATGTGGAAGGGCGCAGGCTTTGAAGTTATGGATCTTGGTATTGATGTTCCTGAAGAGAAATTTGTTGAGGCTGCAAAGAACGGTGCTCAGTTAATCGGACTTTCTGCTCTTCTAACAACCACTATGCCTGCAATGAAGGATGTCATTGAGAAACTAAAGGCTGAAGGCATCAGGGATAAAGTAAAGGTGATTATCGGTGGAGCACCTGTAACTCAAGCATATGCCGATGAAATTGGTGCTGATGGATATGCTCCTGATGCTGGTAGTGCGGTTGACAAGGCAAAGGAATTGCTCGGTCTTCAATAACCATTTGCAGGCATATGAGCCGTGCCATTTTTTCTGATTTTATGCTGGGGTATAACCGGATATCTCTCAGGCAGCCTGGTATGGGGCTACTGGATCAGTAAATATTTTTATGGCATAGATATCAGAACAAAGGGAAGTGGTAATATCGGAGCAACAAATGTATTCCGGGTGCTGGGTCCAGTACCCGGAATTTTTACTTTCATACTTGATGTATTTAAGGGTGCATTGCCCATCATTTTACTGAAAATGGCATATGGTACAAATACTGAAGAATATCTGTTAATTTCTACTGGTATTGCCACCATACTCGGGAGTAAATTCTCTATTTTCCTCAGGGGCAAAGGAGGAAAAGCAGTAAACTGCAGTTTTGGAGTGATTCTTGGTATCTTACCAAAGGAGGCAATCATTTCATTTTTTATCTGGCTTTTTATTTTTCTTTCCACAGGTTATGTATCACTGGCATCAATGACAGCAGCAACTGCATTACCATTTCTCACTTATTTTCTGCAAAAAAATTTAATTTTCACTGTTGCAACAACTGTGATTTCAACTGTCATAATTGTTGCCCATAAAGAAAATATCAAACGACTTGTTTCTGGAAAGGAAAACAGGTTTATGTTATGGAAAAAATAGGTATTATTGGAGCAGGTGGATGGGGTACAGCCCTGTCAATTTTGTTTTCAGAAAAATTTCAGGTAACACTGTGGGAAAATTTTCCTGATTATGCGAAAATACTCAGAGAAAAAAGGGAAAACCCTGAATTTCTTCCTGACTTCAAAATACCAGAAAGTGTAATGATAACAGATGAAATTTCATATGTTTGTACAAATGATATTCTGATCATCACAGTACCTTCACAATATTTCAGAAGTATTTTAAAAAGAATGAAACCGTTTTACAATAAAGACAAACATCTGTTTTTGATAGGAACAAAAGGACTGGAAACAGAGACAGGAATGAGAATGTCAGAAATTCTCATCAATGAATTCGGTCAATGCCGGTTTGCTGTCATTTCGGGTCCAACGATTGCTTCAGAGGTTGCAGCAGGAAAGCCAACAGCAGCCGTTGTGGCATCAAATGATAAAATACTTGCACAGAAATTTCAACATATGTTCTCATCGAAAACCATGCGACTTTATACAAGCATTGACGTGTGCGGTGTCGAAATTTGTGGTGGATATAAAAATATTCTTGCAATAGGTGCAGGAATTATTGATGTTCTTGAACTCGGAAACAATGCAAAAGCATCATATCTTACAAGAAGCATCAAGGAAATGAAAAATTTTGGTACACTATTCGGAGCAAAAGAAGAAACATTCTGGGGGCTGGCTGGCATCGGGGACCTCATCACAACATCGTTCAGTCCTGCAAGTAGAAATCATCGTTTTGGACAGGCAGTGGCAATGGGGAAAAAACAGGAGTTTCTTGCCAGTACAAAAATGGTTGTTGAGGGAATTTATGCATCAAAGGCAATTATGAATATTTCAAGAAAATATAATATTGAACTTCCTATTGCTTCTGCGGTATACAGGATCATTCATCAAAATTCTCGTGTTTATGATGAAATTATAAATTTAATGACAAGGCGATTAAAAGATGAATGAACATGGTCGTTTTTACAGTATCAGTGAAGTATCTCAAATGACAGGCATTGCACAGCATATTCTTCGTTACTGGGAAACCCAGTTTCCTTTTCTCAAAATTCAGCGAGATATGCACGGTAGACGCATTTATTGCGAAAAGGACATTGAAAAAATCAAACACATTCAGAAACTTCTTTATAATGATGGGTACAAAATCAAGGGAGTGAAAATAAAATTTCGCGATGTCTATAAAAAAGAAAAAGTTCAGCAGTATTACTCAGATTTTTTGAAAAAGATTTTGAAAAGATTAAAGGAGATTGAAAAATGTTTACCATAGGAGTACTTGCGTCAGGCAAAGGCAGTAATCTTCAGGCAATTATTAATCACATTAATTCAGGTTTTCTCAATGTAAAGATTGGCGTTGTAATAAGTGACAATCCTGATGCTTATGCACTGAAAATTGCTCGTGATTGGCATATCCCATCAGAATATATTGAACCAGGCAAGTATAAAACATTTCTGGAGAAAAATCAGGAAAAAAAGTATGTTGAATGTTTAAAAAAACATGGAGTTGAACTTGTGTGTCTTGCAGGGTTTATGAGGGTCATCAAAAAAGAATTTTTTAATGCTTACAGGGGTAAAATTATTAACATCCATCCATCCCTTCTTCCATCTTTTCGGGGACTACAAGCATGGAAACAGGCACTTGATTATGGAGTAAGGTTCACTGGCTGCACGGTTCATTTTGTTGAAGAAGAGATTGATACAGGTCCCATCATCCTTCAGGCAGTTGTACCTGTGCTTGATGATGATACTCCTGAATCCTTACACCAGAGAATACAGGAAAAAGAACATATCATCTATCCACTGGCAATAAAATTAATTAGTGAAAACAAAATTTTTATAAAAGGAAGGAGGGTCATCATAAATGAAAATTAATATCAGACCAGCAGTAATGGATGACGCATATCAAATAAAAAATCTGATTAACGAACACGCACGCAAAGGTAAAATGCTGCCTGTTTCCATAAACCAGGTATTTGAAAACCTGAGAAATTTTTTTGTTCTCACCGATGATACGGGAAAAATTCTTGGTTGTGGAGCTTTAAAAATAATCTGGAAAGACCTCGGAGAAATCAGGTCTGTGGCGATAAAAAATTCAAAACAAAAAAAGGGACTCGGTACACAACTGGTTGAAAAATTACTTGAAGAAGCAAAAAAAATAGGCATTAAAAGGGTTTTTGTATTAACATATGTCCCTGAATTTTTTGAAAAATTTGGTTTCGTCAGAACAGAAAAAACAAAGCTTCCCCATAAAATATGGTTTGACTGTATCAATTGTCCAAAATTCCCGAGATGTGATGAAATTCCTTTGATAAAAAAACTATGAAAAAAATTATCTCCCTTATTGTTTTCATTTGTTTTACCTTTTGTGGCAACATCAGAGCCCAGGTTGATTTTGGCTCAGAAGATTTTCTGTCAGGTAAAAACATAAAAATGCAAAGAAATTTTTTGAATAATCTTATTGTGATCGGTAGCAAACTGGATTTCTCAGGTTCTTCGTATGAAGATATTGCGATGTTCGGTATTAATATTAATTTCAATGGTTCTTCAAACAAGGATGTCTATATTGCCGGAGATACAGTGAAAATTTCTGGTAATATAAAAGGTAATCTCAGGGTTCTGGCAAGAAACATCGCTATTGACAAATTGCGGGTAAACGGCAGTGTTAATATCGTATCCCCTGAAATTGTGATGTCTGATAGTGTTCAATGTGATAATGTATCAAAAATCTGGTCAAGAAATGCTCAAATAGGAGGTCATTATCGAATTTTGCATATAAAAACAAAAAACATTATCTTTTCAAAAAACATTGACATTCAGGATTCCTTGTTTGTGCAGAGTAAAGAAAAACCAGCAATTCCCTTGAACGTACTGAAACACTGTCATTTTGTTTATCAACCACAGTTACCTCAAAAATCACAGTTTTTTCTTTCTTCAAAATTCAGAAAACTTTATTCATTTTTGAGCCTTTGTTTTCCATTTCTGTTAATGATTTTATTAACACCACGAGTTCTCAATGAAACAATAGAAATTATTGAAAAAAACCCTGCATGGATATTTTTCTCCGGGCTATTGCTTCTAATTCTTACTCCAGTAATACTGATTCTGGTGATGATTACTGTGGTGGGAGCTCCACTGGGATTAATATTTTTCATTATGTATTTATCACTGTTGTATCTCTGTCGCGGATTCACCTGTATTGTTTTGGGAAAAATGTTTTTCAAAAAATTAAAGGAAGGAAAAATAAAAATTATTCTTTCAATATTTCTGGGAACTGGAATTTTTGTGCTTTTGACAACAATACCAAAAATCAGTTATTTTATTCAGGTAATTTTTATCATTTTCGGCTTTGGTGGACTGGTGATTGGAAGGATAAGAATGTTTTTAAAACTGAGAAAAGAAAATCTTATTTAACAATGGGGGTAAAAAATGAAAAAGATTGTCGTTGCTTACTCAGGTGGACTTGACACATCTGTGATCATTAAATGGTTACAGACAAAATATGATGCAGAAATTATCGCTTTTACTGCTGATATTGGACAGAAAGAAAATCCCTCTGCTCTTGAAAAAAAAGCAATTCAGACAGGGGCAAAGAAATTTTATTTCATGGATTTAAAAGAGGAATTTATCAATGAGTACATCTTCCCGGCACTAAAAGGTTCTGCCCTTTATGAAGGTAAATATCCTCTTGCTACATCTCTCTCAAGACCATTGATCGCAAAAAATATGGTTGAGGTAGCAAAAAAAGAAAATGCTGATGCTGTGGCGCATGGATGCACAGGTAAAGGTAATGACCAGGTGAGGTTTGAACTTGCCTTTAAAAATCTTGCGCCTGAATTGAAAATCATTGCTCCTGTGAGAGAATGGGAGTTCAAATCAAGAGAACAGGAAATTGAATATGCAAAAAAACATGGTATTCCGGTTGATGTAACAAAAAAGAAACCTTACAGTATTGACTGGAATTTATGGGGTATTTCAATTGAATGTGGACCACTTGAAGACCCGTGGCAACAGCCACCTGAAGATGCTTACCAGATTACGCAAAGTGCAGAAAAAGCGCCAGCAACACCAGAATATCTTGAGATTGAATTTTATCAGGGTATCCCTGTGAAAATTAATGGAAAAACAATGAAGGGTTTAGAACTTATTTCATTACTTAATAAAATCGGTGGCAAACATGGAGTCGGTAGAATCGACATGGTAGAAAATCGCCTTGTTGGTATTAAATCAAGAGAAATTTATGAGGCACCAGCAGCAGTCATTTTACATTCAGCCCATAGTGAACTTGAAAAACTTGTCCTTGAAAGGGAACTGATGCATTTTAAAACCATCATCAGTCAGAAATTTTCTGAACTCATTTATTATGGATACTGGTTCAGTGATTTTAGAAAATGCCTTGAAGCATTTATCAATGAAACACAAAAATATGTGACAGGTACTGTCAGGGTAAAACTTTTCAAAGGACAATGTGTCGTGGTTGGGAGAAAATCACCTTACTCTCTTTATGAAGAAAAACTTTCAACCTACACAGAAAAAGATATCTTTGACCACAGGGCATCAAAGGGATTTATTGATCTTTATGGATTACCTCTGATCCTTGAAGGACAGAGAAATAGAAAATTCAAAAAACAATGATATGGACGAGCAACAAATTATTAAATGGCTGAAAAAACATTGTAAACCTATCAGGGATGAAGTTATTCTTGGCATTGGAGACGATACTGCTGTGATTGATTATTCTAACGATACCTACCTTCTTCTCACCACAGACGTTGTCGTCGACCGTGTACACTTTATTTCAGGCAGGGTTTCACCCTATGGTATTGGATGGAAGGCACTCGGAGTAAATATCAGTGATATTGCTGCAATGGGAGGTAGTCCATTGTGGGCACTGGTTTCTGTGGGAATGGAAAAAAACAAATCAGACATATGCAAAAAAATTTATAAAGGAATTCTTGACCTGGCAAAACAGTTTAATATTGATATTGTTGGCGGCAACCTATCAAGGTCAGAAGTTCTTTTTATCAATATATTTCTTGCTGGAATTGTAAAAAAAGAAGATCTTGTACTTCGCAGTACAGGCAAACCCAACGATATTCTTTTTGTCACAGGTACCCTTGGAGGTGCACAGAAAAGGAAACAATTCAGTTTTATTCCACGAATACATGAAGCAAAAAAAATCATTGAGATTGTTAAACCCTCAGCAATGATAGACCTTTCTGACGGACTTGCTTCTGATGCAAAAAAACTTGCTGAAGCATCAAACTGTGGATTTGAAATAGAAGCAGAAAGAATCCCTGTATCTGCTGATGCATCCAGAAAAAATAAAATCTTTTCTGCTCTCTACGATGGCGAAGATTATGAACTTTTGTTTGCAGTTTCACCTGAATATGAGTCATTAATCCCTGACAGCATCAATGATGTTTCAATTACAAAAATTGGAAGATTAACAGAAAAAAAACAGTTTTTGCTAAGGTATCAAGATGGTCACAAAAGCAAAATATCCGAAGAGGAATTCAAACATTTCACATAAAAAATCTTTTTGTTTTCAATCATCTTCTGAACGTGAAACAGAAAGCATTGGTACCAGGATTGCAGGATGGATAAAAAAATACTGCATTCAATGCGTAATTTTCATTGGACCTTTTGGTTCAGGGAAAACAACATTGATCAGGGGAATTGTTAAATCACTTACCGGGAAAAACGATGTTTCCAGCCCCTCGTTTACTATTGTTCATGAATATAAATACGGGAAAAGTTATATTTACCACTTCGACTTTTACAGAATCAAACATTTTTTTGAACTTGAAAGTTTTGGGTTCAGGGAATACACAGAAAAAGGACTGGTTCTGGTTGAATGGCCAGAGGTTGCGATTGAAAAAATTCCTGACAGATCCATGAAGGTTCTGATAGATTTCATTGGTCTGAAAAAAAGGAAGATCAAAATAATTTTGCCTGAAAAATGAAAAAACTTATACTGAAACGTTTATTACATCTGATTCCAATGTTAATTGGAATGAGTTTTGTTTCATTTATCATTATTCAATCATCTCCCGGGGATTATTTTGCACAGATGAAAATGAACCCTGAAATATCCCCAGAAACAATTCAACAGATGAGAACAAGTTTTGGTCTCGATAAACCAGTGATTGTACAGTATTTTTACTGGTTAAAAAATCTCGTCAGGTTTGATTTCGGGGTCTCTTTTGCCTATCATATTCCAGTTCGCACGTTAATCAAGTTCAGGCTGAAAAATACATTGTGCCTTGCCATTTTTTCACTTTTCCTCAGCTGGCTGATAGCAATTCCACTGGCAGTACTTGCCGGATACAAAGAAAATTCTTTTACTGATAGATTCCTTTCCATGCTTGCATATATTTCCATATCATTACCTTCCTTTTTTGTTGCATTACTTTTTGTCTACTTCATCAGTAAAACGGCTGTTTTGCCGCTCGGTGGCACAAGAAGTATTTTTGATATCAATGCAGGCACTTTTGTGATTTTTGCGGATTATATGAAACATCTTCTTGTCCCCGGGATTGTTTTGTGTTTTGTTAATACAGGATGGATTTTCAGATTGATGAGAAATAATTTTGTTGAAACATTTAACAATCCATATATTCTTGCTGCATGGGCACGCGGATTACCAGCACGTTCTGTTATTTTCAAACACACATTAAGAAATGCAATGAATCCCATGTTTACAATCCTTGGTATGGAAATAGGTACGATTTTAAATGGTGCAGCACTTACAGAAATCATTTGTGGCTGGCCTGGCATGGGTAGTTTAATACTTGAGGCAGTTCTTTCTCATGACCTGTACCTCGTAATGGGTTCTCTTGTAATCAGCAGTTTTCTTTTGATTATTGGAAATCTCATTGGTGATATTCTGATTGCATTTTTTGATCCGAGGATACGAATAACATGAAAAATTTTTTCCAGAGATTGAAAAACCACAGTAAACTTGCATTTTTCAGTTTCTGGTTCCTTGTCATTTTTTACATTGTTTCTTTTCTTGCTGATATTCTTGCACCCTACCATTTTGATTATCAATTCAGAGACAAACCATATCATCCACCAACAAAGATTCATTTCTTTGACACACAGGGGAACTTTCATATCAGACCCTTTGTTTATAATACAGTGGTCGATGACCCTGTGTTCAGGTCTTACCGAGAAGATACATCAAAAATTTACCCGATCAAATTTTTTGTTGATGGACCCGAAAGAAAGATTCTTTTCTTTTTTAAAACAAAAAAATATCTTTTTGGTGTTGACAAACCTGCAGGAATTTTTCTTTTTGGTACTGATACATACGGAAGGGATATCTTTTCAAGATTATTATACGGTGGGAGAATTTCCCTCTCGATCAGTATCGCAGGCGTAATAATTTCATTTACCCTGGGAATGATTACTGGTGGAATTGCTGGCTATTTTGGTGGGATAATTGACCAGATTCTGATGCGACTTGTAGAAATTCTCATGGTGTTTCCATCATTTTACCTGATGCTTTCCCTCAGGGCAATGTTTCCTCTTAACTTATCAAGCATTCAGGTCTATCTACTCATTGTCCTGATTCTCAGTTTGATCGGATGGGCAGGACTGGCGAGAATTATCAGGGGTATGGTACTTTCCATCAAAGAAGAAGATTATGTTCTGGCAGCAAAATCACTGGGGCTTTCTCACTGGAGAATTTTAATTTTTCATATACTACCCAACACATTTTCTTACACAATTACTGCCCTTACGATCAGTGTTCCTGGTTACATTATTGGAGAAGCTGCACTCAGTTTACTCGGACTTGGTATCCAGGAACCTTATCCAAGCTGGGGAAATATTCTTTCATCAACAATCGGAAACCTCAGGGTACTAGGTGATGCCCCATGGTTATTACTTGCGGGCTTTTTTATATTCGTGGTGCTGATAAACTTTAATCTCCTTGGTGATGCCCTGAGAAATGTTCTTGACCCGAAAAACTGGTAAAAATGGAATATGTGCTTAAAATTGTAAATCTGGCGGTTTCAAGAAGAGAAAGAACACAACTGATTCCTGTTCTTAATGATATCAATTTTTTTGTTGAGAAAGGTGAACTGTTCTGCCTTGTTGGTGAGTCAGGTTCAGGAAAAACAACACTTGCGCTTTCAATAATGCGACTGTTGCCGAAAAGTTTTGTGGTTACATCAGGAGAAATTCTACTCAACGGTCAAAATATATTGAATGTGAATGAACAATCAATAAGAAGTATCAGGGGCAAAGACATCAGTATTATTTTTCAGGACCCCGGTGCTTACCTTGACCCGCTTTTCACTGTGGGGGTTCATCTTCAGGAAGCACTTCATGGAACAACAGAAGACAAAAATCAGTTGATAACAAAAACATTAAAAGATGTTGGTCTTGAACCAGAGATACAACTTGTCTATCCGCATCAAATAAGTGGTGGACAACAACAGAGAGTTATGATAGCCATGGCATTGATTAATAATCCATCTATCATTATCGCAGATGAACCAACCACTGCCCTTGATGTTCTCACAACCCGGCAGATTATTAATCTTTTATCCAAAATCAGAGAAAAATATCATCCTGCCATATTTTTCATCACACATGACCTTGAACTTGCAATGAGTATTGGTATTCGTATCGGAATTATGTATAAGAAACACATTGTAGAAATTTTCAGGCCTGACAGAGAAAAACCACTGCATCCATACTCAGGTATTTTACTTGGAAACATTGATAAAAAATATTTCAATGAAAAAATTCCAGTATCATCTCAAACTGATATCAATGATTGGTGTCCATTTTTTGAAAAATGCCCTGAAAGAGAACAAAAGTGTCAGAAAAAAATTCCCTTTATATGGCATGATTCATTAACAGGAATCAGGTGCATCAAACATGGAAGAAATCATCAGATGTGAAAAAGTTAAAAAAACTTTCACTGTAAGGGATTTTCTGGGAATTAACAAAAGAGTGGTATTAGCCATTGACAATGTTTCAATGACCATCAACAAAGGTGTCAATACTGGTATTGTCGGTGAATCAGGTTCAGGAAAAACCACTCTCGCAAAAATATTACTATTGCTGGTAAGACCAGATGATGGTTCAGTGTATTATAAAGGAACAAATATAACAAAATTTTCTGAAACAGAACTCAGATTTTTCAGAAAAAATGTCAGAATAATTTTTCAAAATCCATTCAAATCATTAAATCCAAGAGCAAATGTTGAAAGAATAATAAAAGAAGCTATGCCAGAAGACGAAAGAAAAACCAAAAAAATCGCAGATGTCCTCGATGCTGTTGGACTTCCACAGAACTACAAAGATAGATATCCTCATCAGATGAGTGGCGGAGAGAGACAGAGGGTAGCAATCGCAAGGGCTATTGCAGGAAATCCTGAATGTATCATTGCAGATGAACCAACAGGAAATCTTGACGCAACAACAGAAGTTTATATTCTGAACCTCCTTGACAGGTTGAAAAAAATTTTTGGACTGACTTATGTATTCATTTCACATAACCTGAAAATCGTGGAAAAAATGTGCGAAAAGATTATCGTAATTTACAGAGGCAATATTGTGGAACAGGGCTCAATAAGTCAGGTGCTAAAATCACCACTTCACCCATATACCTGTTTATTGTATAATCCGGTATCAATTAAGACAATAGAAACTGTTGATAAAATATCACAGGGATGCCCGTTTGCTTATAGATGTTCGTTTGCAAAAAAAATATGTTTTGAAGTAAAACCTCAACTAAAGGAAAAGGAAAAAGAACATCTTGTAGCATGCTTTCTTTACGAATAAAATAAAATGGTTTAAAATTTATCTGTCAAACAAGGAGTAAAAATGGCAACCAGGGTACCAGAAAAAAAGAAAATTGGAAAGCAGTTGACACTACCGTTGAGTCATGCCTTCAACATGAGTATGCGAAGCATAAAAATAAGGTTTGGAAGGTCAATCATTGTAACAATGTCCATTGTTCTGGGCATTGCATTTTTAATGTCCATATTAAGCAGTAACGCATTTACAGCAGGTATACTTGAAAAAGGTCCTGAAAACATTAAAATCACAATTCAGCAAAATCTTGAGGAAATAAGAATTCGTCAGTTATGGCTTGTTTCACTGTCTTTGATTGTGTGTGTCGTAGGAATTGTTAATGCGATGCTTATGGCTGTTACAGAACGTTCTCGCGAAATCGGAACGATGAAATGTCTTGGTGCCCTTGATAAGTTCATTGTTGAACTTTTTATTATTGAATCATCAATGCAGGGTTTTGTTGGTTCCATCATCGGTGTTATTTTCGGGACACTGGCAACATTTTTTGTTTATGTTTTAAGATACAAAGGGCTCATATGGCACATTTTCCCTGCAGGACTGCTTTTAAAATATTCACTTTTCAGTATTTTACTTGGAGTACTGATATCAGTTATCGGTGCAATTTACCCTGCATATGTTTCAGCAAAACTTGAACCGGCTGAAGCAATTCGCAGGGAGGTCTAAACAAGGAGATGATTATGCCGAGAGAAGCAATTGTAAGGACAATTGGTTTAAAGAAAACATTTCTTCTTGGTAAAATTCCACTTAATGTGTTGAAGGGCATTGACCTTGAAATTTATAGGGGTGAGTACATATCAATTATGGGTCCTTCAGGAAGTGGAAAAACAACACTGTTCAATATGATAGGAGGACTTGATAAACCGACAGAGGGGAAAGTGTATATTGACGAAGTGGATATTGCACAACTTGATGCATATGAACTTGCATGGTTGAGATGTAGAAAAATTGGTTATATTTTCCAGACATTTAATCTTATTCCTGTTATGACAGCACTTGAAAATGTTATGCTTCCAATGATTTTTGGTGGAATGGAAATGGATGAAGCAATGAATAAAGCAAAAGAATTGCTTGAAACAGTCGGTCTGGGTGCAAGATTACATCATAAACCTTTTGAACTTTCAGGTGGACAGCAACAACGTGTTGCAATTGCGAGGGCGCTTGCGAATGACCCTGCGATTATTCTTGCAGATGAACCAACAGGAAATCTTGATTTAAAAACAGGAAAAGAAATCATTCACCTGCTTAAGGAGATGAATAGAAATAAAGAAGTCAGCATTATCACAGCAACACACGATTTAAAAATGCTTGATGTATCTGACAGGGTCATATGGATCAGAGACGGAATGATTGAGAGGATAGAAGACAGGGAAAACCTTCAGATCAAGGTTGGTGAAGTGGAAGGAGAGGAAGCAGGTTGACAGAAGAAAAATTCACATTTGGCATTATCGGTTGTGGCAACATCGCTCAGGCAATAGTCAATGGTCTTATTCAATTTAGCAAAGTTTCGCCTGCACAAATTTGTGTCAGTGACATTGATAAGAAAAAAACAGAAAATTTCAGAAAGCGGTTCAATGTAAAAATTGGTAATCACAGACACCTTGTTGAATCATCACGTTTTATTTTGCTGGCAGTAAAACCAAAAGACATTCCTTCGCTATGTGATGATATTGCACCGTATATAAAAAATTCGTCCACAATAATAAGTGTTGCAGCAGGAATCACAATTGATTCTCTGCATTCCTTTCTGAGAAGGGACATACCCATCATCAGGATGATGCCAAATCTTACAATTGAATATGGAAAAGGATTAATTGGTTATTGTTCAAAAAAGGTAAAAACGCCTGTTTTGAAACATGTTATCTCAATATTCTCAAAAACAGCGTTCTGTTTTAAGGTCAAAGAAGAAGATATGTTTCTTGTAACAGCAGTTGCTGGAAGTGGGCCGGGCTTTATTTTTCATCTTGCGGAAATCATTGAGGAATTTTTGAGAAACAGGGGTTTTTCTAAAAATATTTCAACACGTATTGTGTCAGGATTATTTGAAGGTTCAGGGACGATGCTTCAAAAATCCGGAGAATCACCAGCCGATTTAAAAGAAAGGGTATGCTCTCCTGGTGGAACAACCATTGCAGGCATTTCAAAACTCATTGAAGGCAACATTTCAAAAATTCTCCAATCCGCCTTTGAATCAGCAGAAAAAAGAGCAATAGAATTGTCCGGTCAAAACATAAATAATACACGGAGGGAACATGAATGAACTTGAAAAAATTAATCAGTCAGCAAAATTTTTGAAAAATGAGGTTGATATGATTCCTGAAATCGGCATCATCCTCGGCACAGGTCTTGGAAAATTTGCAGAAAGTATTGATATTGAAAAAAGTATTCCATACAGTGCAATTCCAAATTTTCCTGTTTCAACTGTGGAGGGCCACCAGGGAAATCTTATTTTTGGAAGAATCAAAAATAAAAAGGTGGTTGCTTTTCAGGGGAGGTTTCATTTATATGAGGGGTATTCTGCAAAGGAAATTGCCCTCCCTATCAGAGTATTAAAATTTCTTGGTGCGAAAATTCTCATCGAATCAAATGCAGCAGGCGGATTAAATCCTATGTTTAAACCAGGTGATATTGTAATCATCTGTGACCACATTAATCTTACAGGACATAATCCACTGATTGGACAGAATTATGAAGAAATTGGTGTAAGATTTCCTGACATGTCTCAACCATATGATCTGGAAATTATTGAACTGGCAGAGAAAATTGCTTTAAAAAAGGGAATTCCTTTTAAAAAAGGGGTTCTGGTAGGTTTAACAGGACCAAATCTTGAAACAAAGGCAGAATATAGATTTCTCAGGGGTATTGGTGCTGATATGGTGTGTATGTCAACAGTTATTGAGGTAATTGCAGCAGTTCACGCTGGTTTGAAAGTTTTTGGGATGTCTGTCATTACTGATATGTGTCTACCTGATGCCCTCAAGGTTACAACATTCGAAGAAATCCTTGCCAATGCTTCAAAAGCAGAGCCCTTATTGACAGAACTTGTGAAAAATGTTATCATTGAACTTTAAAAGTGGAAGGGGTAGATTATGAAGGAAAAGAAATTACAGGCAAATGACTCGCAACCTGAAACAACAAAGGTGCAATCGCAGGTTGTGGAAAAAATCAATATTCGCTGCAGAACATGTTTCATTGTTGATGGCTATAAGAGCGACGATAAAACATGCAGACATTGCGGTTCAAAATTATTTGCCATAGACAGATATTAGGAGGGGGGTGACTATTCCTCAGTGGAAAAACAACATCACGAGAATTTTGAGAAAATCTTCCGACAATTTAAACGAGAGGTTGAAAAAGAAGGAATTATCAGAGAAATAAAAAAACGTGAATTTTATGAAAAGCCAAGCCAGTTGAGAAGAAGAAAAAAAATAAAGAAATACAGACCTCAAGCAACATAAAATGAAAACATTAGAATTTTATACAGTATGCTTGAATCCCTGCCTTGATGTCAATTGTTTTGTGGATTCAGTAAAATTTGATGACATTATTAGAATCAGGCAAAAACTGGTTACAGCTGGCGGTAAGGGCTTTAATGTAGCAAGGTTTCTTCATAAATATAAACAAAAGGTAATTCCTCTGGGTCTTATTGCTGGCTATAATGGCATCAGATTAAAAAATTTACTGTTGTCCTGTGGAATAAAAAATATAGACCTGCTGGAACTGTCAGGAGAAACAAGAGAAAGTTATAATTTTTTTTTCAGGATGGCAGTGTCTTAAGATTTAATGAACAGGGTTTTCCCATTCCAGAATCCCGGATAAAAAAAATCTTTGATTTCATTACAAAAAGAAAGTTTGACAACAGTAGTATCATCATTTTCTCAGGAAGTCTGCCTCCTGGTGTGCCAGCAGATTTTTATAAAAAGTGCATTGATAATCTTAAAAAAAATTTCCCGTCCATCAGGGTATGTCTTGATGCAGACAATCAGCCATTAAAATATGGAATTCAGGCACATCCATATATTGTAAAACCAAACATATGGGAATTTTCCCGTCTGATTTCAAAAAAAATAACATCCTTTGAAATTTTAAAAAATGCTGCTGAAAAATTTGTCAGTAGTGGCATCTCTTTTCTCATTATAACACTCGGGGAAAAAGGAGCCATTGGATTTTCAAAAAACGAATCATATTATACAAAATCCGTCGCCATTAAAAAGGGAAATACTGTTGGTTGTGGAGATATTTTTCTTGGTGCCTTTGCAATGGAAATTTCCCGTTCAGGTGATTTCCGAAAATCCCTTTTATTTGCGACTGCTGCAGGAACTGCAAAATCCATCAAACCAGGAACAGAAATTCCAGAACCTGAGGAAATTGAAAAAATATTGAATAAGGTCTCCATAAAATCTATTGGCGAGATGGACGAAAAAACAAAAATATCAATCCTCCCAGAAATGCCTGAGAAAAAATTAAAAGCAAATTGATAATTGATAATGCTACTGCGGCATCTTTCCCAAGATAGGAATGAAAAAAGAATAGATAACCATATTCTCTTATTCCAAGTCCACCAAGTGATGGAATCATGGAAGAAAGCCATATCATCGGGATAAAGACAAAAAACAAATGAAATGGCACAGGAGAAAAACTTGATTGAGAAACAAGAATTGAACAAAGATACTGAACATATATTGAAAGAAGTTGAACAAAAATGCTGGTGAAAATTGAACCTGTAAGAATTTTACCATTGATGCCATAGTTTCTTAAATGAGTATAGAAAATTTTTAGTTTTTGCCTGATTTTTCCTGGAAAAATCTTCCCTGTAAAAACAGCAAGTTTGTCTGATAGAATTAGCAGCCATATAAAAAGCACAAGAATAAGAAGAAACACAAGGGTAATTTTTAATTTTTCCGGTAGATTCCGCTGGTATGTAAGCAAACTAATTATAGCCATAAGAACAATGGTTGATGAACCAATAAAACGGTCAAAAATCACAGATGTGCCAAGTTTTAATTTTTCATTTTCACCCTTTGTAATATAAAGAATTTTTACTGCATCCCCACCTGCTCCTGTTGGTAGCAATACATTAAAAAAAAGCCCGACCAGCGATAGTTTCCAGACATTTAAAAATGATAATTTTTCCCTGAATTCATAAAGAATATAGTACCACCTCAATGCCATAAAAAAAGTGATGGTGTAGTTGAGAAAAAGAACCCATAATAATGAATAAATATTGACATGTTTTAAAATTGTTGCCATTGCAGAAATATCAACCTTTCTTATCACAAGAAAAATAAAAATGACACTGATAACCGTCTTGAGGAAAATACTTAAAAATCGTTTCATCCCGTTGCTCTCGAATAAGATTTATTTTTGTTGAGAAACAATTTCCTTTCTTATACTATCAAGCAGTCCATTGATAAACTTGCCTGATTCAGATGAACTATAAATTTTTGAAATCTCGATTGCCTCGTTGATTGCGACTATATCAGGGACATCAGGCATAAACAACATTTCATAGACCGCAATCCTTAAAATATTTCGGTCTATATAGACCATTCTTGATATATCCCAGTTTTTACTGTGTTTTTTAATCAATTCATCAATCAATGAGAGGTTTGTAATTACCCCAGTAACAATTTTTTTTGCACGAGATAGTACACTGCTGTCATTTACCTGCATATCCTCAAACACCTGATCTGCATTTTTTAAGCACATCAGGTTCTGTATGTCAAGTTGATAACACACTTCAAGGGCTAAAATTCTTGCCCTGCGAAAAATTTTTTTCATTTCAACTGTTCACTGACATTTGCCATTTCAATTGCAGATAGCGCCGCATTCCATCCCTTGTTTCCCATTTTCGTCCCAACCCTTTCAGTTGCCTGCTCAAGACTATCAGCAATAATAATTCCATAGGTCACAGGAACAACACCCTCCCCATTAATCTGCCCGAGTATTCTTGTCACCTGCCCTGCCACATATTCAAAGTGAGGAGTTGCCCCCCTCACAATAACACCAAGACATATGATGGCATTGTATCTTTTCAAAGATGCCATTTTTCTTGCAGCAAAACCAATCTCAAAAGAACCTGGAACCCAGACAACATCAATATTTTCTTCTACTGCACCATGCCTTTTGAGACAATCAAGTGCACCCTCAAGAAGATTCTTTGTTAAAAATTCATTAAATCTGCTCACAACAATCCCAAAACGTTTTCCTTCAGCAGATAAATTTCCTTCAAAGATTTTCATTTTTCCCCCTTTGTTTTTTGAACTGAAACATTACTGATTAGATGTTTCATTTTCAACTTTTTTGTTCTCAGGTACTTCTCAGAATAAGGTGTTGGTGGAACTTCTATCGGAAGTCTTTCAACAATATTAATTCCATATCCCTCCAGCCCCACAATCTTCCTTGGATTATTGGTAAGCAAACGAATATCTGTAAAGCCAAGGTCAAGAAGAATCTGTGCACCAATACCATAATCTCTCATGTCATCAGGATAGCCAAGATATAGATTTGCTTCCACTGTATCAAGATTTTTTTCTGATTGTAATTTATATGCCCTCAATTTGTCTTCAAGCCCTATCCCTCTTCCTTCCTGTGGTAAATATACCAGTGCTCCACCTTCCTGCGCAATCATTGAAAGCGCTCTGTGCAACTGTTCTCCACAATCACACCTGAAAGAATGAAAAATGTCTCCCGTAATGCACTGAGAATGGACCCTTACAAGAGGTACTTTGTCTGTATCAAGTTTTTTCACAAGAGCAAGATGATTATTTCCTTCAATTTTATCCCTGTAAAGGAATAGTTCAAATGTCCCAAATTTTGTTGGTAATTCCACGGATAGAATTCGTTCAACCAGTTTTTCTCTCATCCTTCTGTACTTTATCAAATCTGCAATCGTAATGATCTTCAATTTGTGTTTTTTCGCAAGTTTGATTAATTCAGGCATCCTTGCCATTGAACCATCTTCTGCCATGATTTCGCATATCACACCAGCAGGGTAATGTCCGGCAAGTTTTGCAAGGTCAACCGCTGCTTCAGTATGCCCTGCACGAACCAGAACACCTCCATCCTTTGCCTTTATTGGAAAAACATGACCTGGCTTTGCAAGGTCATCTGGCTTTGTATCAGGACTGATAAGAACTTTTATTGTTTTTGCCCTATCAAATGCAGAAATCCCTGTTGTAACGCCTTTTTTCGCATCAACCGAAACAGTAAAATTTGTATGGTGTAAAGCAGTATTGTCTTCCACCATTGGTGATAATTTTAATTGATTGATTCTTTCTCCTGTGAGAGCAACACATATTAAACCCCTTGCGAACTTTGCCATAAAATTGATGTGTCGTGGTGTTACCTTCTGAGCAGAAACAACAAGGTCTCCTTCGTTTTCTCTTTTTGCGTCATCAACAATAATCACAAATTTACCTTTTTTTATATCCTCAATTGCACTTTCAATAGTATCAACTTTAAAAAATTGCTTCTTTGTTGATTTTGTCATGTCTTTCCCCTGAAACAACATTTCGTTCAATAATCGATTTAACAACAATATCTATTTCAACATTTACATAGTCACCTGTTTTTTTATTGCTCATTGTGGTATTTTCAATCGTATAAGGTATCAACCATATAAGAATTTCATCGCCTTTAATATCAGCAACAGTAAGAGAAATACCATCAATACCAACTGAGCACTTTGGAACAAAAAATTTCCTGTAATCAGGTGGAATTTTTATTTTTAAAACAGTGCTTTTGCCAGCATCTGTTTTTCCTGAGATCTTAGTTTTAAAGTCAATGTGCCCTGAAAGAAGATGCCCACCTACTCTGTCTCCATATTTTAATGCTCGTTCAAGATTTACCTGGGTACCGGGTAAAATTGAACCAAGTGTGGTCAATCTCATTGTTTCACTGGAAACAGTAACAGAAAAAACTGGAAAATGAATTTTTTCAACTGTCAAACATACACCATCAACACTGATGCTATCTCCAGGAGATAGATCCTCAAAAATTTTTTCTCCCCTGATGGAAATAGTAGCCACCTGTCCACTGATTTTCTTTCCCACAATCATTCCTTTTTCTTCAATTATTCCTGAGAACATTTTTTTATGATCAGCAAAACATCATTTGAAAATCTGATCACATCCTTTAAGATTATATCAGATTGAGTATCAGGCGAAATGATGTTACCCTTCAACGGTGGATAATCAGCAGAACCGCCAATAATTTTACATCCTATAAAAGTATAAATCAGGTCAAAAATTTTATGATGATAAAAGGATGTTAAAATTTTTGTCCCTCCTTCAACAAATAATTTTGCGATACCCTTTTCATAAAGACAATTTAATATCTGGGAAAGATCAAGCAAACCTTCCTGATCCTTATCAACGATGATTATTTCAACATTCTCATGGTATTTTGTATTAATTGATGTATCACGACCTGTAAAAATAATCACATTTGATGCTTTGTTCAAAAATACATTTGACTCAGGCACAACTTTGAGATTTGTATCAAGAATAATTTTGTAAAATTTTTTTCTTTCAACAAGCGCTTTCCTTATTCCGCAAGGAGCACAAAAATCAAGATAAGGATTGTCATAAACAATTGTATTTGAACCGACAATTATTGCATCATATTCAAATCTCAACTGTCTTGCAAATTGTCTTGCATCGTCGGAAGTAATCCACCTGGACCTCCCGCAGGCATCTGCAATTTTCCCATCAATACTCATTGCCCATTTCAAAGAAATAAATGGCCTTTTCTTTTTTACAAAGGTGAAATATGATTCATTCAACTGGTGTGATTCTTTTTCACAAAGTCCATACCTTACCTCAATACCATTTTGTTTTAAAATTTCTATACTCTTTCCGTTTACTGCAGGATTCGGGTCTATGGTGGAAAATACAACCTTTTTTATTCCTGCTTGTATTATTGCATCTGTGCATGGTGGCGTTTTTCCATAATGACAGCATGGTTCAAGATTGACGTATAATGTTGCATTTTTTGCTTTTGTCCCTGCCATTTTCAATGCCTCAACCTCTGCATGTGCAAGACCGAATGCACGATGCCATCCATAACCAACAACACGATTACCCTTCACAACAACAGATCCTACCATGGGATTTGGACTGACAAGTCCCTTACCCTTTACTGCAAGTTCAAAACATTTTTTTAAATAGAATTCATCCCTTGATTGATTCATCTCATTTCCTGACCACCAGTAACATTGATTGCCTGACCAGTCATATAGCTGGCATAATCACTTGCAAGAAATACCGCAACATTGATGACATCCCTGTAAGTACAGGGTCTACCAAGCGGAACCTGTTCAATGTATTTTCTTCTAACCTCATCAACTGAAATTCCCCATTTTTTTGCATATTGCTGAAATAAACTTGTTTGCCACAGTGGACTTTCAAGAATATTTCCAGGACATATTGCATTAACCCTGATACCAAAAGGAGCAAGGTCAAGAGCAATACTCTGTGTTAGTCCAATCCCTCCGAATTTACTTGCTGCGTAAGCTGAATTCCAGTAACTGCCCTTTTTCCCTGATTTAGAATTTATCTGTAATATCACACCCTTTTTGTGTTTCTTCATAACTTTTGCAACATACTTGGCACAAATAAAGTATCCAACAAGATTGACCTCAATCACTTTTCTCCATAATTGTTCTGGAAAATCAGTAATTTCATAGGAATGAAGTATCCCTGCATTCGCTATAAGTATATCAATCCTTCCAAATTCCTTCTCTATTTCATTGACTTCGTTTTCAACCTGTTTCTCATCAGTAATATCAAGTTTTGCTTTTCTTCCAAGGGAATTTCTTTTCTTTAGAGATTCAGCAACATTATTAAGATTCTGTTCATCAATGTCCCACGGGCATATTATGGCACCTTCATCAGCAAAACCATGGCATAATGCTTCGCCAAGGCCCCTGCCCGCGCCAGTAATGATTGTAATTTTATCTTTCAAAACATTCTGTTCCATTGTCTACTCCTGTATTTTCACAACAACCTTCAAAACACTTCCTTCCTTTACCATTCGAATTCCTTTCTCAATGTCATCCAGTGGAATTACCTCAGTAATAAATTTCGACGGATCAATCTTTCTACTCGAAATTAAATCCGATGCTTTTTGATAATCAGGCTTATTTGAAGCAAATGCACCAAAAACAGAAATTTCATTATAATGAATGAGATTGGTATCAATTGTTACAAGAGAATCATCTTTTGGCAATCCTCCAAAAAAACTGATCCTGCTATGTGCAGAAGCAATAGAAAATGCCTCAACCTGTGCCTGTTTTGCAGGGCACGCAGTAATAATTACATCCGCACCATAACCATCAGTTATCTCTTTTACCCTTTGTACGGTATTTTCTGAATTCGGGTCTATCAATATCAAAGATGAAAATTTGCTGGCAAACTTTTTCAATCGATCAAATGCAGGATCAATCATAATAACATTTCTGGCTCCAGAAGCACCAGCAAGAACTGCATGCATAAATCCAATTGGTCCCCCACCATATATTACAACTGTATCACCCTGTTGAATGTTGAGGTAATTTTGTGCATTAATCACGCACGAAAGTGGTTCAATGAGAGATCCTTCAAGCAAAGAAACATTGTCGGGCAGTATCACCCACGCATTCTGCTTTACTGCGGATTCTGGAATCACCATATATTCAGCAAAACCCCCTTGAAAATAATATCCGAGTGCCTTTGTATCAGGACATAAATTATAAAGTCCCTTATGGCATAACTTGCATCTACCACATCCAATGGATGTTACAGGTGTGATTTTATCTCCCTTTTTCAACTCAGTTTTCACATTTTTCCCAATTTCAACCACTTCCCCTGTAATTTCATGCCCTATGATTGCAGGTGGAATTACTTTCTTGTGTCCGTGAAAAAACGTTCTTACATCAGTGCCACAGATTGCACAATAATAAACCTTTATCAGAATCTCATCATCCCTGCAAACTGGTTTATCCCACTGCTGGATACTGATTTTTTCAGGTCCATAGAAGATGGCTGCTTTCAAGGTCTCCTCCTTTTAAGAAAATGTTTTTCTATTATTTTACTTCAGTTTATACATTTTTGGAAATGTTTCTAACACTAAATCCGCTGCAGTCAGTAGATTTTGAAAAAAATTCATCTGACACTAAAATTAGTGTATGGAAAAAATGAAAAAAATTGTGATTTTTCTCCTGTTTATCATAACAGTAGTTGTTTATGGCTCTGAAATAACACCGTATTTCTCTCCGCAGGATAAACTTGATCAGCGGATCCTGGAAAAACTCAAGGAGGCAAAAAAATCCATTTATATCGTAAGTTATACATTCAACTGGGAACAGGCAAATAAGATATTAAATTTGCTTGCTGACAGAGGTGTGAAAATAAAAATTCTTCTACAGTTTCCACCTGAGTATTTTTTCAATAAATCAAAAAATATTGATGTTAAAAAATGGACAAAATCTTCCTGTGCGATGCATGCCAAATTTATTGTCATTGATACAGAAAATGTTATTGTTGGTTCAGCAAATTTCAGCCAATCGTCACTTATCTGGGATTCAAACAATATCCTATTTATCAGGGATAAAAAAATAGCAGAATTCTTTGAAAACAATTTTTTTTCTCTCTGGTCAGGCAGAACAAACCTCACAAGTTACAGTGCGTCCGATATCAGCATATATTTCTCTCCTTCAACTGACTGCATTTCATTGATTGCTAATGAAATTAAAAACGCAAAAAAAACTATCAAATTTACAATTTTTTCTTTTACATCCGATATCATATCTGAAGAAATATGCAGGGCAGGAATGAAAGGAATTAACATTTATGGAATTTTTGAAGGTTCACAAAATCCTTTTTCAAATGAATACAGTTTTCTGAAAAGATTTAAGTTCTTCAATATCAAAAAGGATTGTTTTGTTGAAAACATCCATGATAAAACAATGATTATTGATGATGCCACAGTGCTTACTGGTTCATTCAATTACTCAGAATCAGCAAGTAAAAATGTTGAAACATTCATTGTATTAAAACAACCTGAATCGGTCAATTTGTATGTAAGAAGATTCAGATACCTCTGGATTTGGTACTAAAAACTATTTTTTGCTCCACACACTGATAAAATATTTTATTGATCTGTCATAGGTTTTCTCTGCTTCCTTTGGGAAAAAGCAACCTGGAATTTCGCCATTTGCTCTGTGATACATCACACATTCACAGCACATACCCCTTTTGTTGCAGGATGTGTATGTGCAGGAACAATCTTTAATGTTTCTTTCTCTATTTTTGCACTCCATTAGTCCTCCCTTTCAAAAAATGTCATGATTTTTTATATTTTACATCATTGATATATTATTTTTCAATCCTTTATTTCCCAAACATTTCCTTAAGCAATTTGATCGAAGTATCCACAATCATATCAAGTGCTTCAGGAACAAGTTTTGACCATAATGTTGTATCAACCTCATGCCCTCCCCTTTGAAAGGCATCCATTGTTGGAATATAACCAACGTACTGGTTAACCATGTGCACAATGTAAGTTTTGAAAGCAGGAGACAAAAGTTTTATCTTCAACCCTCCTTCAACAAACATTTCTCCTGGTAAACCAACAAGTGCTACATTGCCAATTCTGAAAACCTGGATTTCATAATCAAATTCAGGTTCTCTCTGTTGAAGTAAATAAACATTCATAATTGATAGTGCCCTGAACCATTTGAAATCAACCCTTGTCTTTTCTTCATTTATCCAGACCGGATCAGGATTCTGTTTCAAAATTTCTCTCGCCTCATCAAGCAGATTGGGTTCAACTTTTCTTACTGGAATTTTTATATGTTTCACTTTCCAGTCAATAACTGTTTCTTCTTTAAAATCCATTGTTTCTATAACTTTCTCTACCATTTCCGCAAGTGTTCTGCCTATGAATCGATGGTCTATCTTCATGTAATCGGGGTCGAATGGATTCCACGGATTGATATTCCCACAGGCACCATTAAGAACAAGGACATTACCACCATAACGTTTTCTAAGTTCATCTGCCAGTGCGCCTGGCCAATCAGCAGAAACAATGCAACCACAGGGGTTTTTAGCAAAAACACACACAGGATGGCAGGTATAACTAACAAGCATTACTGGTATATTCAGGGAGTCTTTTCTAAAGCACAATACACCCACTTCAGGATCCATGGGTCCCTCAATGTAGCAAATCCGTGTATTGCCCAGGGGCAAATTCTGTGGAATCCATACTCCTGGCATACTCACTTTACCATCACGCATAACAGCACGCCTGTTGAACGCGAGCCTCCCCTCAATACCACTTCCAACGCCAATTTTAACATCCTGCAATGATTCACTGGCAATCTTTACTGATTCAATAATTCTATCTACAGCAAAACTGTTATAACGTTCGTCACCCCCGCGCAACCAATCAAATTCTGATGGAATGTTCTTGATGTCTTCTGTGAGCATAAAATTCCCGAGTGAAGGTGCTGAATGGATTTGAAGCGGATGAATCATTATGGCATCATATTCAAAACCCCATTTTTCGGCAACCATCTTTCTTATTCTGTCACAATAAATACGTTCAATTGCTACAAGGTCAAGTGTGATAAGACAGAGTTTCTTTCCATTACTTTCCACCACAAGTGTCCGGGCATACAATGGGTCACTTACTATTTTTGCCGGTCTGTAACAACCTACGTTTCCTCCAAGTTGAATCCCTTCTTCAGGCGTAATCTCAACCATTCCTGTACCTATACGCATTTTTTCCTCCTTTCATATGTCATACAAAAATGATTTTATCACTTTATTAGTTCAGGTTCTATAAATTTTTCAGGACCATATTAACGTGTATCCTGAATAAAAATAAGTTATCCAGAAGTTTCTCCATTTACACCACTTCCGATTCTCTATTGAAATGCTTAAAAATTATTGTACAATATAATCAAATCTATGAAAATTTAATGAGATGATAACAGGGAGAAACATATGAATAAAATAGAAAAATTGCTTGATGAAATTAAATCACCGTCCAGTATTTACAGAGGGGCACCATTCTGGGCATGGAATGGAAAACTGAATCCTGAGGAATTGAGATGGCAAATCAGAATCATGAAGGAAATGGGTCTTGGTGGATTTTTCATGCATTCAAGGGTAGGACTTGATACAGAATATCTGTCAGAAGAATGGTTTGAATGCATTAATGCCTGCGCTGATGAAGCGAAAAAACTAAAAATGCTTGCATACCTTTATGATGAAGACAGATGGCCATCAGGAGCAGCAGGTGGTCTTGTCACAAAAAATCCCAAATATAGAATGAAACATCTTTGTATGCAGGAAACAAAAAATATCGCAGATATAAAGAAAACAAAAAATTTTCTTGCGGCATTTTTGGCTGAATTTGATGGAAACGTGATAATAAATTACAGGAAAATCAAACCACAGGAAAAAATAATGGACTTAAAAGAAAGTGAGAAAATCCTGATTTTCTCTATTGAAACTTCCAAATTCAGTGACTGGTATAATGGCTACACATATCTTGACACAATGAACTCAGAAGCAGTCAAACAATTTATTAAAATCACACATGAGCAATACAGAAAATATTGCGGAAAATATTTTGGTTCTGTTATTCCCGGGATATTTACTGATGAACCAAATTATGGCTCTCAGTTTTTTGACTATGACTGGCAACCACCAAATCGAATTGCTGTCTCCTGGACTGAAAAACTGCCTGCCATTTTCAAAAAAAGATATGGTTACGACCTGGTCGAGTATCTTCCTGAAATTTATTATGATATTGCTGGAAAAACAATTTCACAGGCACGATATCACTACCACGATTGCATTACCCATCTTTTTGTTGATGCCTTTGCAAAACAAATTGGCCAGTGGTGCGAAAAAAATAAATTATTATTCACTGGTCACGTCCTTTCTGAAGATACACTCTCGTCTCAAACAAATGTTGTTGGAAATTGCATGAGATTTTACCAGTACATGCAGGCGCCAGGAATGGATTTATTAACAGAGCACTGGCGACTGTTTAATACTGCGAAACAGGTGAGTTCAGTGGCACGGCAGTTTGGAAGAAAATGGCGTCTAACTGAAACATATGGTTGCACGGGCTGGGATTTCCCATTCTCAGGACATAAGGCACTCGGTGACTGGCAGACAGCACTTGGAATTAACTTAAGATGTCAGCATCTTTCATGGTATACAATGCTCGGAGAAGCAAAACGAGATTATCCTGCAAGTATTTTCTATCAATCACCATGGTGGAATATTTATAACAAGGTTGAAGATTATTACGCAAGAATCTATGCTGTAATGACAGAGGGACAGGAAGTAAGGGATTTACTTGTGATCCATCCCATTGAAAGTATGTGGTGTATCTATAGAATGCCTGAATGGGATGAAAAAGAGAAAAAATTTGTAAGACAAAAAGATATCATTGAATACGATCGTATGTTTGAAAAATTCTGTGATACTCTTTGTGCATCTCATATTGATTTTGATTATGGAGATGAAGAAATACTTTCAGAATGGGCAAAGGTAAAAAAACAAGGGAATCAGGCAATATTCAAAGTCAATAAGGCACAATATAAAGCAATTCTTGTTCCACCACTTTACACAATAAGAAGTTCAACATTAACATTGCTAAAAAAATTCAAGGAAGCAGGAGGAAAGGTAATATTTGTTGAAAAATTCCCTCAATTCATTGATGGAAAACCAGCAGAATTAAATTTCTCCGAAATTTTTGAACTTTCGCAAAATATTGAATCTGCCATTGAAAAAATTGAAAAAGACACAAGGAGAATATCAATCGTAGACCAATCAGGAAAAGAAATAAACCAGATTCTTTATCTTCTGAGAGAAGACCAACAGGCATATTACCTGTTTTTATGCAATACATCTATGGAATGGAAACCAATCCTTGAAAGACATACCTATGCAAGAGAAAGAAATATTTCTTTTGAAAATGTTATGATTTCAGGAATACCTGACTGGAAATATCCTGCAATTGAAATCGACCCTGAAACAGGAAAAATTTATTCAGCAGAAACAATTCAAAAAGAAAATGGCTATGCTATAAAGACAAATTTTCCTGCACTTGGTAGCAAATTGTATATCATACCCAAAAATGAAATATCCATCAAAACCGAGAAAAGAATGAAATTGCAGGAAATTGAAAGAACAAAAATAGAAAAGGACTTATGGGATATTCTACTTTCTGAACATAATGTGTTTGTTCTTGATAAACCTTTCTACAAAATCACAGGTGGTACATGGCAACAGCAGAAAGAAATACTAAAAATTGATAGAGAAGTAAGAAAAACACTCGGAATTAAACCCAGAGGTGGTGCAATGGTTCAACCATGGGCAATGAAAAAGAATGAAAAAGGACCATCTACACTTGTTACATTAAGATATGTATTCAATATTGAAAAAATCCCATCAGGAGATGTTGCTATTGGTATTGAAAAACCTGAACTTTACAGTATTTACATCAATGGTAATCAACTTTCATCAGACATGGTTTCAGGATGGTGGGTTGATAAATCATTGAAAACCATTAAATTCAGTCCATCAATTCTGAAAACAGGGGAAAATGAATTAATTCTGGAAACCACATACAACCAGCAGCATCCTGGCTTTGAAATTGTTTATATCCTGGGAGATTTTGGAGTGAATGAAAAACTTCATATCGTTGAAAAGGTTGAAAAACTGAAGATTGGTGACTGGACAGCACAGGGACTTTTATTTTATTCAGGCAACGTAAGTTATGTTCACCAAATCCAGGCTAATGTTGATGAAAAACAAAAACTTTTTATTAGAATTCCTGACTACAGGGCAGTTGCAGTGAGAATTCTTGTTGATGGAAAACAGGCAGGAATTATTGCCTGGCAACCAAATGAACTGGATATTACTGAATTTGTAAAAGATGGTCAGCCACATTTACTGAGCATTGAATTACTTGGACACAGAAGAAATTCACATGGACCACTTCATTTTTATCAAAAATGGCCTGCCTGGACAGGTCCGTATCAGTTCATTGCAGAAGGACAGGAATTTTGTGATGACTATCAGATAGTTCCCTGTGGATTGATGAAAGAACCTGAAATTGTCAGGTATCAAATTATTTGATCACTTTTTTATTGAACGCAATTTCAGATGATATGACCTTGCAAAACGATGTGCTTCGTTTCTTATGTCCTGGAGAAGATGAAGTTCCCTTGAGTCCTTTGGTAAAATGATGGGTTTCTGACTCAAACTTGAGTACACAATCTCTTCCTTCTTTGCCAGACCTATCACAGGGATTTCTATCTTTAATTCTTTCAGTCCAGCAACAACCTCATTCAATTGTCCTTTCCCACCATCAATGAGAATCAAATCAGGTTTTTCGCCAAGTTTTGCATCAGAAAATCTTCTGACTATTACTTCCCTTAACATTTTATAATCGTCAATTTTAGAAACTCCCTTAATTTTGAATCTTCTATAACTGTCTCTATCAGGAATTCCACCCTTAAAAACAACCCTGCTTCCAGTGGCGTTACTGCCACCAAGATGTGATATATCATAACCTTCTATAATTGCAGGAATTTTATTCAGACCAAGTTTTTCTGCAAGGGATGGTAGCACATTTTCTTTTCTGTATAAAAGAAGTTCATCTTCACTTCGCCACGGAAGTCGTTCGCTCATTTTTTCAAGCAGTTTAATCCTTTCGGCAATCAACTTTGCCTGCTCAAAATCCCAGTTTTTAATTGCCTGTTCCATCTGTTTTTTCAGTATCCTGCAGTAGTTTTTATATTTTCCTGAAAAAAATGCAATAACTCCGTCAACAATTTTCCTGTACTCATCCTGAGTAATATTTCCTGCACAAACACCACAGCATCGTTTTGCATAAAAAAACCCGCATGGCTTTGTAATTTTTCCTTCTACTATTTTTTTCCTGCATGTTCTAAAAGGGTAATAAGTCCTGATAAATCTTAAAACCTGTTTTAAACCACGAACATCTGTAAATGGACCAAAATACATCTCTTCCAGATTTTTCTGTTCACGAACAATCTGAACTGAGGGAAATGTTTCGCTGGTGATTTTTAACCATGGATATGTTTTACCATCCTTAAGGTCAACATTATATTTTGGCTGGTGTTTTTTTATCAGGGAACATTCTAAAACAAGCGCCTCGCCTTCAGAAGCCACAGGAATCACTTCTATGTCTGAAATTTCCTCAACAAGTGAAATTTTTCCAAACGCAGGGGGAGTTACAAAATAAGAATTGATTCTGCTTCGAAGATGTGAGGACTTTCCTACATAGATTACTTTACCATTTTTATCCCTGAAGATATAGACACCTGGAGAATCAGGAACCTTTTTTATTTTCTCCTTGAGTTTTTTGTCCATCACCAGTATCTGCCGTCTGAGATTTTCCTTCTGTTTCTCTTTTTTCCTGTTTGTTTAACTCATCAACATAGTTCAATCTTAAGTCAGCAAGAATATCCTCAAGCATCCTTTTTTCATCCTCTTCAAGATTTCCCCTTGTTTTGACCTGTAATGTTTCAAGAATATCAATCAATCTCTTTGCAAACTGAAGATTTCTTTCTGGTCTACCACTGACAGGATTTGCAACTTTGCCCAGTGCCTGCCAGCACAAAATATGAAGAAAGTGAAGCAATTCAATAAAATCTGTCTTCTCCATTTTTTCCTCCTTTACATTGTTAAGGAGATAAAAATTCGCTGTCTCTATTTTTCTAAAGTAATTCTGAAAGTTTCTAAAATTTAAGATGCACAAAAGAAGAAATATGGTTCACAAGGGATGAACAAAATGGAACAAGAAATCTGAAACCGCCAGCAAACACAATTGCATAGACAATAAATATTCCGTATCTCTCAATTCTATCAAAAAAAGCACCAACCCTTGATGGAAGTAAAACTGCCACAACTCTTGAACCATCAAGCGGAGGAATGGGAATAAGATTGAAAAAACAAAGAACAAAGTTAATAAAACCTGCCAGTTGAAAGATTTCAGAAGTAAATCCCTTTGTCAAACCGCTGATTAAAGAAAAAACAGTTCCAGCAACAAAATTCGCAGCACATCCAGCAATACCAACAGTAATCATACCTTTTTCAAAATCCCTGAACCTTAATGGATTGATAGGAACAGGTTTTGCATATCCAAATGGCACTCCAACAGTTACAGCAAGCAGAAAAGGCAAAAGAATACTACCAATCGGGTCAAGATGGGCAATGGGATTTAAGGTTAATCTTCCCATCAAATATGCTGTATCATCCCCATTATAATAAGCCGCCAAACCGTGTGAGTATTCGTGAATGACAACAGAAAAAATTAAAAAGAAAAAAAGAATTATGTTTTCCATTTGAAAATCCTTATACCATAAATTTCAGGAAATCTGAAAATCACTGCAAATACAATATAAAACACAGTACTCAAAATAATTCCAAAAACCACTGTTGAAACGATTCCATAAGGTATCAAGATCCTTCTTATTGCTTCAATCATTATACCCCACGAAATGCCTACCAGTAAAATCTCAGCAAACCTCTTTACGAGACGCTTTGTTTCAAGCAAACGAAATTTTTTTCTAAACATCAGATAAAGCAGAACAAAGTTCTGCAGTCCCACCAGTGATGTTGAAAGAGCAATCCCACCATGACCCATAAATTTCATCAGAATAAAGTCAAATAGAGCATTTGTGGCAATACTGATAATGCCAATTTTAACAGGGGTAGCAGTATCATGATGGGCATAAAATCCCCGCGTGATAATTATTGCAAGCCCGTAAAAAACAAGACCAATACAATAAAGCATCAAAGGATAGGCAGTAATCTCAACAGAATGAGATGTAAATAAGCCCCTTTTAAACAGTAATTCTATAATTTCTCGTCTGAATACAATCATTCCGATGGATGATGGAATAAGGAGAAACATTGTTTGTTCAAATCCTTTATGAATATTCTCCTTCACTTCCTGAAATTTTTTTGTTGCAACATCACCGGATAGATGTGGTAGAAGCACCGTCGCAAGCGAAATACTGAAAACGCCAAGTGGTAGTTGATATATTCTTGTTGCATACCATAGCGCAGAAACAGTCCCTGCTGTAAGCGAACGGGCAAAAGAATAATCAACAAGAAGATTAATTGGCCCAACTGATACTCCAATAATTACAGGAACAAAAAGTTTCAACATTTTTATAATCGCAGGATGTTTCCAGTCAGTATTGAAAACAATCGGTCCATGAACAGCAAATACCAGCGGTAATTGAAAAACAAACTGGCTCAAGCCACCGATAAGAATCCCTATCAGAAGTCCAAAGATTTTTTGTTCAAGGGAACTACCGAAAAAACTTGTAAAGAAAAATAAACTGAAAATCCACCAGAAATCAAGAATCATTGGGTTCAATCCTGGAATCACAAACCTGTGCCTTGCATTGAGAACTCCCATTGCCCATGCTGCGAGAGAAACAAAAATCAGATATGGAAATGTAAACCTTAATAAAAAAACAATTTCTGCAATTTTCGGTGGAATAGGAAAAAATTTCAGCAAAACGAAACTAACAATCAGTATAAAAATGTATAAGGATGTTGTTGCCAGCAAAAGAAATGTAAACACTGCGCCTGTGATTTTTAAAATCTCTTCCCTTTTTTCATTTTTTGCAATAAGTTCAGAAAGAACAGGAATGAAAGCCGTACTCAAAGCCCCTTCAGCAAGCAGTCCCCGAAAAAAATTTGGAATCATAAAGGCAATCAAGAATGCATCATAAATACCTGTGGTCCCAAAAAATTTCGCACTCACAATTTCCCTTACAAGTCCAACAATACGACACAGAATTGTTGCAAAAGAAAGCCCGATAAAAGAATTCCTGATTTTTTGGAAACTCATTGTTTGGGACGAAGAAGCGGGAACAAAATAACATCCCGAATTGAACTGCTGTTGGTCAAAATCATCACAAGTCTATCAATACCAATACCAAGTCCACCTGCTGGCGGCATTCCATATTCAAGCGCCTCAATATAGTCCTCATCAATTACCTTGGGCCTTTCAGTCGGTCTCTGGATTTCTTCAATAAAACGTTTTTTTTGTTCAACAGGGTCGTTCAATTCAGAGTAGGCATTTGCAATTTCAAGCCCTGCAATATAAAGTTCAAATCTTTCTACCATTGTGGGATCATCAGGGCATGTTTTTGCAAGTGGAGATGTTTCAACCGGAAATTTTATGATAAATGTGGGATCAATCAATTCTGGTTCTATTGTTCTTTTGAACAATAAATCAAGCAGAGCAAAAAGGTCTTCTTTCCCTTCTGTATCAAGACGCAAGTCAGCAAATTTTTGTTTTACCTGTGTTATATCTCTCCAGTTCTCAATGCCAAGATTTTTCCAGCAATCTTCCCAGTAAATTTTCTTCCATGGTGGCTGAAAATTAATTTTTGTTTCGCCATAATCAATTTCCAGTGTATCAAAAAGATTCTTCACAATATGCAGAATCAATTTCTCAGTTAATTCCATCATCTCCTGATAATCGCCGTATGCTGAATACAATTCAAGCATTGTGAACTCAGGATTATGAAGTGTCGATATTCCTTCGTTTCTAAAGGATCTGTTAATTTCATAAACCTTCTCCATTCCACCAACAAGAAGTTTCTTCAAGTATAATTCTGGAGCAATCCTCAGGTAAAGATCCATATCAAGAGCATTGTGATGTGTAATGAATGGTTTGGCTTCTGCTCCGCCTGGAATCGGATGCATCATTGGTGTTTCAACTTCAACAAATCCAAGCTGTCCTAAAAAATTCCTCATAAGATTGATAATCTTTGTTCGCGTTGCAAAAACATTTTGTGTTTGTGGGTTTACAATCAGATCAAGATACCTTTTTCTGTATTTTATCTCCACATCTTTCAATCCATGCCATTTTTCAGGAAGAGTTCCAATAATCTTTGAAAGAATTGTAAAGTCCTTTACCAGAACTGTTAATTGTCCTGTGTGGGTGACAAATAGTTCTCCCTTCAACCCAATAATATCACCAACATCAAGATTTTTAAACCTTTCAAATAAGACATCTCCGATAATGTCCTTTTTGAAATAAACCTGAATTTTCCCTGACTGGTCCATAATATCGCAGAATGCTGCTTTTCCATGCCTGCGAATTGTCATGATTCTACCAGCAATTGATACAGGATCTTTTCTTTCAGGAGTCAGTGAGGCAATCAATTCCCTTTTAAATTTTCTTCCATAGGGTTCAATTCCCTGAGATTTCCACCACTCTAATTTTGCAAGTTTTTCATTCTTTAATATATCTTCGCTCATGATTTTTTCTCCTCAGCAATTTTTCGAATTCTTACCCACTTTATTGTTTTCTCATGCGAGTCATGAATAATAAAAACGTTTCCTTTATAAATAAATTTTTCACCCTTTCTCGGCAATTTCCCTAAATATTCCATAATAAAACCTGCTATGGTTTCAAATTCTCCCTTTGGTATATCAAGTTCAAGATATTCATTTGCTTTTTCAATTTCCATTGAACCCTTCACAAGATAACTACCATCACTGAGTTGTTGATAATCCCCTGTATCCTGTTTATACTCGTCTGAAATCTCTCCAACAATCTCTTCAACAAGGTCTTCCATGGTAACAATACCAGCAGTACCACCGTATTCATCAACAACAATTGCCATTTGAATCTGCTGGGTTTGAAGTTCCTTCATTAACTCATTGATTTTCTTTGTTTCTGGAACAAAATATGCCTTGCGCATAATATCTTTTGCAACAAGGTCATTTCTATCAAGCCCTCTTGCAATGATATCTTTCAAATATACAATTCCTTCTATGGTATCAAAATTACCTCTGTACACAGGATATCGTGAATATCCTTCCTTTGCCACAAGATTCAAAATTTCCTTTATTGTTGCATTGACATCAACGGCAACAATATTAACCCTTGGAATCATCACTTCTGAAACCATCCTGTCACCAAGTTCAAAAATACTGTGAATCATCTGCCTTTCTTCTTCTTCAATCAAACCCTCCTCCTGTCCTGCTGAAAGCATTGCCTTGATATCATCCTCTGTTAACACAGGAAGAATAGAATCAATACTGATTTTGAAAAGATTCAAAAAAACCTCAGCAAAACCGAGAAGAAATCTGTTAATGGGTTCAAGAACAAGTGTAAAAATCTTCATCGGCACAATAGCAAAAAAAACAAATTTTTCTGCATATTTTTTTCCCAAACTTTTTGGAATAATTTCTCCAAAAACAAGAACCAGAAACATCACAAAAAATGCCATAATTCCAAGACCAATTCTTCCTGAACTGCGGTAGGCAATGGAAGCAGCGAGAATTGAAGCAAGTGATTCAACAATGGTATTACCAACAAGAGTACTGGCAAGAACCCTGTGAGGATACTTAAACCAGAACTGCAATCTTTTTCTTCTCGGATCATCTTCTTCAAGTTTTCTTAAATGATATGTTCCGAGAGAAACAAATGCTGTTTCTGAGGCAGAAAAAAATGCCGCAAGTCCAACAAGAATAAAAAGTAAAATCAATTGAAAAAAAAGAAGAACAGAATTCATTTGATCAGAAGTCCTTTAATTTCATTGAAAAATTCATCATTATCAGAAACAAAACAAGACCTTGATTTATCAAGATTTTCAATGGTGAGATTCAAAACCGAGTCAAGGTTTAGAGTACGTCCGATAATGTTTCTACAGCTTGTTGCATCACCCATTTCTTCATCAAGGTCATTGTTGACATTTATTCCTATACCTATTATAACACATGCACGAAGATTTTCAATTAAAATTCCAGATATCTTGCGATTTTCAGCATAAATATCATTGGGAAGTTTAATCCTTGAAGAAATACCAAAATTTTTCAGTGTCTCAACAATTGATTTTGCCACAACAAGGAACATATATTTCAAAAGATTTTTGTCAACATGTTTCCAGACAATTGAAATCCAGAGCCCGCCTTCATTTGAAATCCATTTTCGGCCATGTCGTCCTCGACCATCTGTTTGAACCTTCGCAACAACAGCATATTCACAACCATAATCAATCATTTCTCTTGCAACATCCATTGTACTTGTCAATTCATCAAAGAAAAAAACATCATAATGACCAATTTTCTTTTTCTCCATAAATTACTACCTTTATTCCAGTAATTGTCAGATTTTCCTGGTATAATCCTGAATTAACAAGATTTTTCAAAGCCCTGCCATATCCACCAGTGAAAACAATTTTTAAGTCAGGATAGTCAGATTTCAAATGATTTATATAACCGGTGATTAAAAATGAAAGTCCCCATGTCAAACCTGAACCAACTGCTTCAGATGTATCCTTCCCTATTACACCAGGCGGTTTCTTGACTTTTACATTTTTCAGCAGTGCCAGATTTTTCAAGGACATAAATAAAAGATGATAACCAGGAAATATCACTCCACCCTGAAAAGAACCATCTTTTTCTACAAGATCAATGGTAATGGCAGAACCAGCATCAATCACAAGACAATCTGAATTAAAAAGAACTCTGGCACCTGCTGCATTCAAAAGTCGGTCAATCCCAAGTTTTTCAGGATGTTTCACCTTGATGGGAAACGGGAAATTTCTATAAGTGATTTCCTTAACAGAAGGAAAAAATTTTTTGATTACCTTCGTTGCTTCAGGAACAACAGAAGCAAGATAAATATTGCCAGTCGTTTGAATTTTCTTCATTTCCCTGTAAATATTATCAGTTCTGATAGTATGTACTTTCTTGATTGATGCCTTTGTAACAAAAGCAATTTTTGTGTTAGTATTGCCTGTTAAAATAACAGTGTCCATAAAATAATCCTTTCATCCTTTATTTATTCATTTTAATGCACAAATTACTGTTTCGCAAAATGACGATTGACTGATTATGCATTTGTTAGTAAAATTGTATCTGAAGAAATTATCCAAAAGGAGGAATTATGACTGGAAAAGAAAGGGTATTGCTTGCATTGAATCATAAAGAGCCAGATAGAATCCCAATACAGGATAGCCCGTGGTCTGCAACAATAAAAAGATGGAGAAAAGAAGGTTTGCCAGAAGATGCAGATGTAAGCGAATACTTTGGATTTGAATTTGCTTTTTTTGGAGCTGATTGCACTCCAAGATTTCCAGTAAAAACAATTGAAAAAAATGAAAAATTCATTGTTCAGACAACTCCACAGGGTGGAGTTAGAAAAAATTTCCTTGATTATACAACAACACCTGAAATTATTGATTATCCAATAAAAACAAAGGACGATTGGAAAGAAATCAAAAAAAGATTAAACCCTGATTTCACAAGGGTTGACTGGGTTAGTGCACTCGCAGGATACCATAAGGCACAGGATGAAGGAAAATTTATATGTTATGGTGGTGGATACGGTTATGATATTCTTCAGGGGTATATGAAAACAGAACAACTTTTGATTACAATGATTGAAGACCCTGAATGGGTAAAAGAAATGATTATGACACTTGCTGAATTGAATCTGATCATGATGGAATTTATGATGAAAAATGGTTTTACCTTTGATGGTGCATTTTTCTACAATGATATGGGATATCGCAATGGACCGTTGTTTTCTCCTGACACATATCTTAAAACTCATTATCAGGCAGACAAAATGGTATATGGTTTTTGCCATTCGAAGGGTATGAAGGTGTTACTTCACTCATGTGGAAATGTAAAAGAATTAATTCCCATGCTCATTGATGCAGGCCTTGATTGCCTTCAGCCACTTGAAGTGAAAGCAGGAATGGATTTGATTGAATTAAAGGGAAAATATGGAGATAAACTATCATTCATGGGTGGCATTGATACAAGATTGATGAGTGACCCTGATAAAACAAAAATTGAAAATGAGATAAAAACAAAGTTTGAAGTTGCAAAGAAAAATGGTGGATATATTTATCACTCTGACCATTCAATTCCAAATATTGTTAGTTTCAGTGACTATTGCTATGTAATGGAACTTGTAAAAAAATATGGAGTATACGAACATCCCGAAATTACTGAAACTGCGGAGCCAGAAAAAATTGAAGTAATGGAAGAAAAAGTCGTTGAACAGAAAAAGAAAAGATTTGGATTTGGAAAAAAGAAGGAACCTGCACAACAGGTAGAAAAGCCACCTGAAGAAAAGAAAAAAAGCATCTTTGGTAAAAGAGAAAAACCAGTAAGTGGCCCTGCTCCTGCGAAGCAAGAAGAAAAGAAAGAAGAAAAAACAGAGAAAAAATCAATGTTTGGTTTCTTAAAAGGTAAAAAGAAATGAAAACAGCCATCGGCATTGACTTAGGTGGTACATACATCAAATATGGACTTGTTGACCAGCAGGGAAAAATACTGAAAAAGGGAATGATTCCCACAAAAGCAGAAAGCAACAGCCGCGATATTGTTATTGAACAAATATCAACGGCGATAAAAGATGTCTGGAATGACACAATCGAAGGCATTGGTATTGGAACACCAGGAGTCGTTGATAATAACGGAGTGGTATATGAAGCTCCAAATCTCCCTGACTGGCATAATTTCAATCTAAAGGAAATCTTTGAGAAAAAATTCAACAAACCAGTTGTTGTGGAAAATGATGCCAACAGTATCGCATACGGAGAATTTCTTTTTGGTGCTGGTAAGGGCACAAGAACAATTGTTTGTTTAACACTGGGAACAGGGCTGGGCGGTGGAGTTGTCATTAATGGAAAACTACTTCGTGGAGCAATATATTCTGCGGCTGAAATAGGGCATATGCCGATTGATTATAAGGGAAGAAAATGTGGTTGTGGTTCAATTGGATGTATCGAAGCATATGTCGGAAGGGATTATATTGTGAAAAGTGTTATAAGAAAAATTAAAAGAGGGAAAAAAACAATTCTTACTGAAATGGCAGAAAACGATTTATCAAAAATCACTCCAAAAATGATTTCTGAAGCATATCAAAAAGGTGATAAACTTGCTGAAGAAACATGGATTGAGATGGCAACTGCCCTTGGTGCATTCCTTGCAGGTATCGTCAATCTATTAAATCCTGACAGAATTATCCTTGCTGGTGGAATTGCTCAGGCAGGTGAAATACTTTTTGAAACAGTGAGAAAAACCATACATGAAAGAGCAATGAAGGTTCTTTCGAAAAATGTCGAAATTGTTCCAGCCGAACTTGGCATAGATGCAGGTATCATTTCTGGTGCTGCATTAATTTTCCAATCGTAACAATATAAAAATGAAAATTGTCTACTGGGGTAGTTCTGCTTTTGGAATTCGATGTCTTGAAACATTAAAAGAAATAGGTGAAATTGTTGCTGTTGTTACAAGCCCTGATAAACCAAAGGGCAGGCACCTGAAGATTACTCCAGGACCGGTAAAAATCTGGGCTCAAAAGGAAAATATTGTTGTTTTGCAACCTGAAAAACTTAAAAATAACACTGAACTTTCAAGTTTACTTTTGTCAATGAAACCTGATTTTTTTATTGTATTGTCCTACGGAAAAATTATTCCTGAAAATTATTTGAAAATCCCTGCCATTGCTTCTCTTAATATCCATCCATCGCTGTTACCGAAATATCGTGGACCTGCTCCAATGGAATGGGTACTGATCAATGGAGAAAAAGAAACTGGAGTGACAGTGATTTTGATGAATAAAGATATTGATGCTGGAAAAATTATTTGCAAAAACATCCTGAAAATTGAACAACACGATGACATTTTTACATTGAGAGAAAAATTATCAATACTTGCGACAGAAACAATCAAAGAAGCAATAAAAAAGGTTCTTTCAGGTTATCAGGGTGAAGAACAACAGGGCGATGTTTCCTATGCTCCAAAACTGAAAAAGAGTGACGGTCTTATCAAATGGGAAAACTCTGCAGTATCAATACATAACAGAATTCGCGGGCTTGCTGACTGGCCAGGAGCATTTACATTTCTCAATTTGCAAAATCGTAAGATCCTTCTGAAAATAAAAAAATCCAGCATTGAAAAAGAAGAAGGTAATTATGGTAAACCAGGAACATTTGTAGACCTGAATAAAAAAATACTGGTCGCCTGTGGAACCGGTATACTTAAAATAGAACAAATTCAACAGGAGGGGAAAAAACCACAAAGCGCAATAGAATATCTCAATGGTCACATTAATCTTCTCAAACAAGGATATCTCGGATAAAGAACACTCTTAATTTTCATTACTCCGGTTAAAAAAATCAAACGCCCTTTCCTGTTAAATATGATTTAATACTAATTTGCCGTCAAAATTGTAGGAATACCGAATTGAGTTCGCCAGAGAGCAAGGCGGCAAGGAGAAGGCAACGAGGCATACTGATGTATGTTGAGGAAGCCGACGACGCAGCCAACGATGCTATATGGATGAAATCAATTCGGTATAAAATCGCAGCATCATGCTTATAAAGAAAATGCTGAATATGAAAGAAACCAAGGATAGAAATTGGCAAAGAAACAATCCATCTGGTCATTGTGAATAACATCCCTGACTTCAAAAAATTTGAATTTTAAGGTAAAATATATGAGGTCTTTCCACAGGAGTCAAAATTATGGGTATTATTGTGCAGAAATATGGTGGTAGTTCTGTTGCAGACATAGAGAAAATTAAACATGTGGCAGAAAAAGTTACAAACACCCAAAAAAAGGGTAATAAGGTTGTGGTTGTTGTTTCTGCAATGGGCAAAACAACAGATAACCTTATAAATCTTGCAAAACAAATTCATAAAAACCCACCCACAAGGGAAATGGATCTTTTGCTCTCAACAGGAGAAATTGTATCAGTGGCACTGCTGTGTATGGCTATTGAAAATCTGGGTTTTGAAGCAGAAGGATTACCTGGATTTCTTGCTGGTATTAGAACCGATAATATTCACACAAAAGCAAGAATTAGAACAATTGATACAAGAAGAATACTTGAGGAATTAAAAAAAGATAAAATTGTTGTTGTGGCGGGATTCCAGGGAATCAGCCCTGAAGACAACATCACAACCCTTGGAAGGGGTGGTTCAGACCTTACAGCTATTGCCATTGCTGGTGCATTGAAAGCAGAAATATGTGAAATTTATACTGATGTCCCGGGTGTTTTCACAGCTGACCCCAACATTGTACCCGAAGCCCGTATTATCCCTGTTATTTCTTACAAAGAAATGCTGGAAATGGCTTCTGCAGGAGCAAAGGTAATGCAATCGCGTGCAGTTGAATTTGCTCAAAAATATCACATACCCTTTGTTGTCAAATCAACGTTTATCGAAAATGGAGGAACAATGGTAACAGAAGTTGATTTCAAAGAAGGTGCAGTTGTTTCATCAGTCACACTTGATGAAAAACAGGCAAAAATTACTTTTTTCCATGTCCCGGATAGACCTGGTGTTGCAGCAAGAATTTTTGGAGCCCTTGGCGAGGCAAATATCAATGTGGATATTATTGTTCAGAATGTCAGTACCAGTGGTTATACTGACCTCTCATTTACAGTTAATATTGCTGAGATTGAAAAGGCATTTGAAATTTCACAGAACATTGGAAAGGAATTAGGATGTAAATCAGTCACTTCTGATAATGAGATAGCAAAGGTTACTGTCATAGGACTTGGTATGATGAATCACCCTGGTGTGGCTGCAAGAATGTTCAGTGCCCTGGCGCGTGCTGGTATCAATATCGAAATGATCAGCACATCTGAAATAAAAATTTCCTGTATTGTAAGGAAAAAGGATGGTCAGAAGGCATTGAAAACAGTACATCAGGAATTCATCAAATGATTAGAAAAAAGTATCCTCTTCTCCCATTAAACTAACCTGAGAAGCATCCCCAAGATTGATTTTCTGGAAATTACCAGAAAGAAATGCTGAATATCCAATCACAGAATCAGTCAATACAATATTTTTTATGTTCGCATTATCATTGATGATGCTATTTTGAACAATGACATTTGTCATTATGACATTTTTACCAATGGAAACATAAGGACCAACAACGCAGTTTCTCAACTGTGCAGATGGTTCAATAAAAACAGGTTCATTGATAACAACCGTTGGAAGTTCTGGAACAGGTGGATTGTTTTTTGTAAGTAGAAATCTATTTGTTTCAAGAAGTGTCTCAAGTTTTCCACAATCAAGCCAGACCCTTACTGGAATTCCAAGAATTTTTTCACCTTTTTCTATCATCATTCCAATGGCATCAGTAAGTTGAAATTCATTTCTTGTTTTTCTCCCTGAAGCAATCATCTGTGCCAGGCAATCAAAAAGAAGCTTGCTATTGCTAAAAAAATACACACCACACAGTGCCTGTTTTGATATAATCTCTGAGGGCTTCTCAACAACTTTTGTAATAATTCCTGAACCATCTGTTACTGCCACACCAAATCTTTTCGGATCCTCAACCTCTTTCACAGCAATCCAGCTAATGTTATCGTCTATCAATGCCTTTGTATCCGCTTCAACAATAGTATCGCCAAGATTGATAAAAACAGGTCCCTTAACAAAATCCCTTGCAAGAAAAATTGCGTAACCAAGCCCTAAAAATTCCTCCTGTTTCACGAATATTGCCTCAATATCAGAATGATTGTTTTTCACATACTCAACGATTTTATTTCCAAGATGCCCTGTAATAAAAACAATTCTATTGATACCAAGATTTTTCACATACTCAACAAGATATCCAAGTATCGGCTTTCCTGCAACAGGAAGAAGAACCTTTGGAATCGTAAAAGTATGTGGTTGCAACCTTTTACCTATTCCTGCAACTGGAAGAATGCATGTAATCTCATCCATATTCATATTATAACACTGCCCGCAGAATAATCACAAAAATAATTTTGTGAATTAATCTTATCTGTTAAAATAGAGATCTGGCAGAAAGGAGGACACATGTATAAAAAAGTATGGGACTTTAAGGAAAAACTCGATGATGCATGGGAGGCAATAGCAGAAAAAGATTTTGACATACAATATGGTGATGGTTTTTTTCACCTGGAAAACCATGGAGAAAATGAAGCCCCTATATATATTCGTCCATGTTCAATCTATGGAGACAAAATTGATATACAGTTTGCAAAAAATTATCCAGGAGCCGGCATTTTTGTTTTTGGTTTCCTTGCTGGTTTTGAGTATATCAATTTCCATTTTGATTTTTCAAAACAATATCTGAAAATTTTTACCCATGAGTTCCATAAACACCAGCCGAGATTTGAAGGAAAAATAACAAGAAAATTGCTATCAAAAATCAGTGTGATTAGAAACACAGATACCCTTAAAGATGTCCCTTATGAGGGCTCTGAAGTTAAACTTTTGTTTGATGATTACGAAGTAGTAAAACTGGGAAACATTGATTTTCTTCCTGAATGTCTTTTTATGTTTGGATTAAAAGGAAAAGGAACACTTACACTTTCATCATTTTCAATCGAAGGAAAACAGAGACCAAGACCCGAATATCTACGAGTTGGTATCTGGCAGCAATCAACAAAGCCAGCAACAAAAGAGAATGTTGATGCTTTAATCAGGGGAACAAAAATTGCAGCAGAATCAGAGGTTCAAATTCTTGTAACTCCTGAAACATCTCTTACAGGACTAAGAATCAGTAAAGAACTCATGGACAGAAATCATATCCAGAAGGAACTGTTAAGATTTCAAAAAGCCATTTCAAAAATAAACAACGCTCCCTATGTTCTTATTGGATATCCTGAGTGGATTGATGGGGAAAAAATTGAAGGAGCGACTGAAAAACTTGTAAGAATCAATTGCCACAGGTTTGTCAGACCTGATGGAACTCTCGGTCCAATGATGGCAAAAGTTCATTCGTGCGAAGAGGGTTTCTGGCATGGAAGAAATTATAATTTTCAAAGGGTCTGTGGAACTGAAGTTGCTGTGGGTATATGTCATGATGGTCATTATCAGGATGTATGGGCTGTATGTGTAATGGGTGGAGCAAGGTTATGTCTTCATCCTTCTGCTGGTGGAAGATTAACAGGAAAAATTCCTGAAATTGTGAATTCATATCGTATGCTCGGTACAGACCTTGATACCTTCTGGGTCAGGGTAAATGCTGGCGGTGGCTCATGTATTGTATATCCCTGCAAAAACAGGAAGCAAAAAGAGACAATCCTTGCTGTACCGGACGACCTGACAGAAAAAAATCCGTCATACCCTGACTATTCATATATGGGAGACCTTTTTGCCTGTGCAAAAATACGACTGTGGGATGCCACAGGTTGCTATCCCTTAAGAACATTGAGAAATGGACGCAAGTACAATATCTGGAAACAATTAATTCCTGAAATCCAGGAAGTTTAACTAATAATGCCTGATTTCTGGTAAAAATTCTTCCTCATTTTTTCAAGTACATCTATTGGGAAGGATGCCTTGATATGATTCCATCTGCGATGAATAGAATTATTTTCTGAAAGAAAATCAGCAAAATTAAGTGAGTGTTTTTCCATTGCATTATTCCATCTGTGAAAATCAAAAAATTCTGACCAGTTTTCCATTTTCCCACCATTTTTCCAGACCATCTCAACCACATTCCCGAGTTTCCTGTTTCCCCTTGAAAGCAAGCATTCAATAGCACTCATCTCATAGGGATGAAAGGAAATATGGACAAATCTGTTTTTTGAAAAATTTGTTTTTATTCTTTTTTCTATCTCAGCATGATACAAATAATCAGGAAATTTTTCCCATTGAAAAGGAGTATGCGGTTTTGGAATGAATGTTGTAAAAGAACATTTTACAGAAATAATTTTTGAAACATTTCTAATCAACTGTTCAATTTCTTTTATTGTTTGCTCGTTTTCTCCAGGAAGTCCAATCATAAAATACAGTTTCAATTGCCTCCATTTTGTTCTTCTGGCTTCTGATGCAAGGGATAAAAGTTTTTCATCTGAAATTGGTTTTCCAATGAATTTCCTGAGTGTTTCTCCTGTTTCAGGAGCAAATGTTAAACCTGTTCTTCTTACCTGACTGATTTGATTTGCAAGGTGAAAAGAAAAACTATCAATCCTTAACGAAGGAAAAGAAATTGCAACATTATATTTCCCGAGTTTTTCTGTCAAACCCATTACAATCTTCTCAATTTCAGGATGGTCACCTGATGAAAAAGAAAGAAGTGAAATTTCCTCATATCCTGTATTGTGATATGCGTCAAGTCCGAGTTTGATAATTTTTTCTGCGCTTTTCTTTCTTACTGGTTTCCAGCAAAAACCCCCCTGACAGAATAAACATGATTGTGGACATCCCCTCATAATTTCCAGTGAAATCCTGTCATGTATGATTTCACATAATGGTACAATCCACCTTGTTGGAAATGGAACATTTTCAAAATCATTTACAAACCTTCTTTCAATTACTTCAGGAACTCCATTTTCAGCAGGTACTAAATTTTCATCATTTACCCTGTAAAACAATGGCGCATATACTCCTTTAATTTTCGTCAGTTCTTTAATGATTTTTTCTCTCTTTATTCCCTTCAATTCCCTGTAGATTTTTATCATTTCAACGATTGTTTCTTCTGCTTCTCCAATGACCCATATGTCTATGAAATCAGAAAGTGATTCAGGATGAAATGAACAATTTCCACCAGCGATAATAATCGGGTCTCCATCCTTTCTTTCAACCGAACGCAATGGAATATTTGAAAGAGACAGCATATTAATAACATTTGTATAATTCAGTTCTGAAGAAATACTGAAACCAACAAAATCAAAATCTTTCAAAGGTGTGCGTGATTCAAGCGTAAATAATGGAATATTATGCGTTCTGAGATATGTCTCAAAATCATTACCAGGGGCAAAAAATCTTTCACAGGCAACTGATTCCATGTTGTTAACGATATCATAGATAATCCTGATTCCCAGATTTGACATCCCAACCTCGTACAAATCAGGATAACCAATGGCTACTTTCACCTTTGCCTTAAAAATATCAGGATGAAAGGAGTTTATTTCATTATTCAAATATGTAATCGGTTTTTCGAAATTATTTATGATTGGATCAAAATCATTCATGGCAGGAAGTTAAAAAAGTGCTGTATTTTTACCAAGATTGTAAACTGTCGCCAGACATATGAAACAAACAATGAGGGCAGATCCCCCATAACTCAAAAATGGAAGTGGAATACCTGCAACTGGTAATATTCCGCAAGCCATGCCAATATTGACAAAAATCTGGGTCAAAAACATGACCATTATACCAGTTCCAGCGAGGCGACCAAATGGATCCTGTGTAGTCAAAGTGATTCTGTGTATCTGAGAAAGAAAAACATAATATAAAAATAAAAGAACAAAAACACCAACAAGTCCAAATTCTTCAGCAAGAAGACAGAAAATAAAATCAGTATGAAACTCTGGAAGAAAAGCGAGTTTCGTTTGAGTTCCCTTTAGAAATCCTTTTCCTATAATACCACCAGAACCAATGGTAATCTTTGACTGAAGGATATTGTATCCCTTACCAAGGGGATCCTTCCATGGATTTAAGAAAATAATCAATCGTTGCTTTTGATAATCCTTTAATCCCATCCACAACAATGGACTCATCAAAACCCCGATTATGATTAAGATCAAAAGATGTTTCTTCTTTGCTCCAGCAAGATATGCCATTGAGAAAAATATTATAATGAATAATAGTGCAGTTCCAAGATTTGGCTGCAAAAGAATAAGCAAAAATGGAATGCCTGTAATGATCACCCCGCCTAAAATGGTTGAAAACCTTTCAATATCCCTGATTGAAAAATATCTTGCAAGCACTATCACAAGAATGAATTTTGCAAATTCTGATGGCTGAAAATTAAACCAACCTATTTTTATCCACCTGCCAGCCCTGCCTGTTCCTATGGCAAGCACAATTAAAAGAAATATCAAAATGACAAAATACAGTAAATGAGCAAGTTTATTCCAGTGTCTGTAATCAAAATCCTTCAACCATAAAAACATCAAAATCCCGATAATAATCCATATCAATTGCTTTACGTAAACAGGAAGAGAACCAGAAACTGAAGCAATGCTTTTTGAAGCACTAAAAAGCAACAATAACCCAATTGCTGTCAGAACGCCTGTGACAACCATAAGTATTCTGCACGGATTGTTTGGATTTTCCATTTTATTCAAATCCCTGACTTCCTGATGGTAATGTTTGCGTTTGTTCTGTTTCAGAAATTGTTGTTTCGCTTACTGTCTCTTCAGAAGTGAAAACCCGCTTGATAATAGAACCTGCTATTCTTGCAGCCTGACCTGAACTTGCTTCATCAAGAACCACAACCATTGCAATACTGGGACTGTCAGCAGGTGCATAACAGGCAAAGGCACCCCTTGTCGGTAAACCCAGTTCTTTTTGAGCAATCTGGGCTGTTCCAGTTTTACCAGCAATTTCAATTCCTGGAACATTAGCACCAGCACCAGTTCCAAATTTTACAACATTTCTGAGTCCCCTTTTTAAAATTGTCAATGTTTCATCAGAAATGAAAATTGTCTTTTTAAGAGAGGGTTGAAATTCCTTGATGATCTTTCCATCAGGAGCAACAATTTTTTTTACAACAAATGGTTTCCACAAATTCCCACCATTGGCAACAGCGGATATCATTGTGCACAGTTGAACTGGAGTTACACTAATTGCACCCTGACCAATAGCAATATTGATTGCGCCTCCTGCTTCTTCAGAAGATGGAAGATTTCCACTTCTTTCTCCTGGTAAATCAATTCCTGTGGGCTTTCCAAGATCAAAGAGTTTCGCATATTCAAGGATTTTGTCCACACCCAATTTCATTCCAACTGTTCCAAAAAAAATGTTGCAGGAAAATGGCAATGCCTGATTAATATCAATCCAGCCATGTCCCTCTTCTTTCCAGCAATGAAAAATCCTATCACCTACTTCCATACTTCCTGTGCATTCAATCCTGTCATGTTCCCCAATCTCACCTGTCTCAAGTGCAGCAATTTCTGTAATAATTTTAAAAATTGAACCAGGGGCATATTGCCCTGCAATTGCGCGATTCAAAAATGGATTGTTTCTATTATAAGGAGACATAAGATATTTTGCTACGTTTAGTGGTTCAAATGAAGGATTACTCACAAGAGCAAGTACTTCACCATTTCTCGGATCCATCGCAATAATGGCACCTTCTCTGTTTCCAAGGGCATTAATACATGCTTCCTGAATTGTCTGATCTATGGTAAGAATGATATTGTTCCCTGGTACCATTGATATTTCTTTTAAAATTCTTCTTTGATGTCCTCTGGCATCAACCTCTATTTGATATCCACCTGATTTACCCCGTAACAACTGATCATACTGTTTCTCAATACCATATTTTCCGATATAATGACCGGGTTTTATTCCTTCATCTTTCAATAAATCAAGTTCTTCCTGACTCACTTCACCGGTGTAACCGAGTAAATGACAGGCACCTGTTCCAAGCGTATATTGCCTGTCAAGACCTGCCTGAACAAATACACCCGGCAGTTTAAATGCATATTCAGAAATGGCTGCAATTTCCGACTGAGTGAGATCTCTTTTCAAAATTCTTCTTTCAAAAGGATTGGTAGATTTTTTTTCAAGTTCTTTTAAAAGTTCCCGGCGATCCAGACCCAGTATACTGGATAGTACTGAAGCGACTGTTTCTGGTTCTTTTAAATCATAAGGCACATAAACAAGATGAAAACATGTCTTATCTTCCGCAAGAATTCTTCCATTTCTATCAAAAATTTTACCCCGTGGGATTCCCAGGTCAATTGTTCTGATACAGTTCTGTTCTGACAATCGTCTGTAATATGAAAAATGAAAAACCTGAAGATTTATGCATTGAATCACAAGTATTCCGAGCAAAATTTTTACAACCTGGACAAATATTTTTAATCTCTGTTCCATTGTTTGAAAATCACCAGGGTATTAATTTTCCTTTTACAAACTGATATCTCAATATTAGCAACAAAAAACATATTGAGACATGTATCAGGATGAAATACGTCGCAAACATCAATGTCATTGGCAGACTCCAGACACATCCCATTGAACCAACACAAAATTTCATAATAATGTAAAGACAGCAGCCAATTGTGGCACTTATCAATTTTTTCAAATCAGTATCAATTTTGAAAGATGAAAGAAAATACCAGACCAATCCGAGTGCCATCATTTCCTTCCCTGAATTATCCAGTGTAATGGCGCCATATATTATACTCCATAAAACCACCATAAAGAAAAATGGGAAAGTATTACTACGAAAGGAAATATAAAACAGAGCCAGCAGGAAAAAATCAATCCAGCAGTTCCGTAAAAAAAACTGACATACTGAAGGTAAAAGCAACAGTACCCAGAATTCTTTTTTACTCAACAAGTGCGACTGCTGTGAAGTTTTCATTTATAAAAAAGGGCAAAACAATTCCGTGTTTCACTGGTTCTGCTGTTGAAGAATCAATTTTTATTATTTTACCAACCCTGATATGAGATGGAAACAATTTTGTAAAACCACTTGTTTCAACTACATCACCTGCATTTGCACGGCACTCAGGAGGTAAAAATTTTATTTTCAGATATGGATACAACGAAGAAATGGACACCCCTTCAATCACTGCAAGTTCCCCTGTGGAACTAACAAGCACACTAACCCTGCTATCCTGATGATACAGGGTAATCCCTGTGGCAGTATCTCTGTCAACAGAAACTATTCTTCCTATCAGAGAATTATTTGAACTGATGATTGCCATATTTTCTTTGACACCATCAGCATAACCCTTGTCAATTACAATGGTTGAAGGAAAAACCCAGGGCGAAATTGTTTTCACACTGGCATATATTACTCTTGAAAAAATTTTCTCCTGCTTCAAATTCAACAATTTCCTGAATCTTTCATTTTCACTGATGATATTTTCAATATCAGGCTGAATGACTTTTTCCTGAATTTTTTTTTTAAAAAAACTGGATGTGAACGTTAAATGATGTCTTGTAAACCAGACGCCGACCAGTAAAAAAATGATAAAGATAATTTCACGACGAAATCTCCACAGCATGTAACCGCCTATTCGGAAGGAAACATCTTAAAATATTTTTCTTCTTCAAGCATCTTTCCAGCACCGGTTACCACAGCAAGTAATGGATTTTCAGCAACAGTAACAGGTAGTTTTGTCTCCTGGGATATCAATTTATCAATATTCCTCAAAAGGGCTCCTCCACCGGCAATCACAAGACCTCGTTCAACAAGGTCGCTTGAAAGTTCAGGCGGGGTTTCCTCAAGAATATCTCTAACAGCACTGACAATAGCCATCAATGTATCCTGAAGTGCTTCCCTGATTTCTTCTGAACGAACCCTGATCATTCTTGGAAGTCCCTCAACAAGGTCTCTTCCATGAACTTCCATTGTCAGTTCTTCTTCAAGTGGATAGGCAGAACCAATATTAATTTTAATATCCTCAGCAGTTCTTTCACCAACAAGAAGGTTATATTTCTTTTTCAAATAATTGGAAATTGCTTCATCCATCTCGTTTCCAGCAACCCTTAAACTTTTTGTAAGAACAAGACCACCCAGTGAAATCACTGCCATCTCAGTGGTGCCCCCACCAATATCAAGTATAAAACTACCACAGGGCTCTTCAACAGGAAGCCCAACTCCTATTGCAGAAGCCATTGGTTCTTCAACCAGACGAACAATTCTTGCTCCTGCCTTTAATGCTGTTTCACGGACTGCCCTTCTCTCAACACTTGTGATTCCTGATGGAACAGCAATCACCATTCTCGGTGGCATAACAAATTTGTGTCGCGGGGACTTTACCTTATTTATAAAATGCCTCAGCATTGCTTCACACGCATCAAAATCAGCAATGACACCATCCTTCATTGGTTTCATCGCAATAATATTTGCAGGTGTCTTTCCAAGCATCTTTTTTGCTTCTGCTCCAACCGCAAGAACTTCTTTTGTGTCTCGGTTGATTGCCACAATCGATGGCTCCATCAACACAACACCTTTTCCCCTTAGATAAACAGCGGTATTGGCTGTTCCAAGATCGATCCCGAGATCATTTGAAAATATTCTTGAAATTCTTATCATAAAAACTCCTTGTCTCTTAATATTATTCAGCTTCTTTTAAATTCTCAATCACATCAATTAACACATTGACGATTTTCTCATCAAATTGTTTTCCTGCATTGGCTCTCAATTCCTTTATTGCATCTTTGATTTCCATTTTTTTTCTGTATGGTCTTTCAGATATCATTGCGCTTAAAGAATCAGCCACAGCAAGAATTCTTGCCATCAAAGGAATCTTCTCTCCAGCAAGTCCCTCAGGATATCCATCACCATTATACCTCTCATGGTGATAAAGGCATGCTTCCATTTCTTCTTTTTTTATCCTCAGAGGTTTAAGAATTTCCCTTGTAATCAGTGGATGCTTTTTTATAATCTCGCGTTCTTCTTCAGTAAGGAAAGATTTTTTCAGAATGATTTCATCTTTAATACCAAGTTTTCCAATATCATGCAAATAGGCAGCATTGCGCAAACTTTCCAGCGATGCGCTATCCATACCAAGTGCCTTTCCAATCGCAACAGCATAATATGCAACCTGTTCAGAATGATTTTTTGTGTAAACATCTTTTGCTTCAAGAGAATTAACAAGCGACCTTATTGCACTGATATACGATTCCTGCAGTTGCTGAATCAAACTTGCATTTTCCAGAGCAATTCCTATCAGTGTTCCGAACACAGAAAGGAAATGAAGATCTCTATCCTCGTAGATTTTTTCTCTTGAATAAAATCGTAATATGCCAACAATATCTTTCTTCCCGAAAAGTTTTACTTCAAAAAGATTTTCACTGATTCTGTTGAAAATGTCATTATTCGAATTATGATCAAACGATAGATTTATTGAAGGATTAAACTCGCTCGCAGTTCCCTTGGTCCTCCGTAAAAAAAATCTTCCGGTATCATTGTCTTTAATGTACAAAAGTGCAACATCCGGTCGCACAATATTATAAACAAGGTCAATAATACTGGTACAGAGTTCCTCAATTTCTGTGATTGAGATGATAATCTTATTCAATTCAAGAATTGACCGAATCATTTCAATTTCTGTAATTTTCTTTGATATTTCATCGATCCTTATATTTCGCTCGATGGATGACAGCAATGTGTCCATTGTAAATGGCTTTGTTATAAAATCACTTGCACCCTTTTTCATCGCTTCAACAGCATTCTCCACAGAAGCAAGACCTGTACAAACAACCACTGGAGGTGCATCAATGTTCAAGGTCTTCAACTGTTCAAGGAAATTTAAACCATCCTGCCCGGGTAATTGCAAATCAAGAATAATAAGGTCAAATTTTTCTTTTTTTAAACTGTCAATTGCAGAATTTATATCATCAAATACTGCAGTTTCATATGAGTGCCTGCCTAAAATTTCACGGTAAAGATTTTGAATACCCGGATTATCTTCAAGAATCAGAATTCTCTTTTTCCTTTCTTCTAAGTCCATACTTTTCAACCTTGTAACTTAATATCCTCCTGCTCATCTTCAGAAATTCTGCTGCTTTTGACTTATTCCACGAAAATTTTTCCAGCGCATCAATAATCAAACTCTTCTCAAATGCCTCAACCTTTGCAAAAAACGAATCACTGTCTCCAGATACATCTCTAACAGAAAATTGTTTAATATCCTCTGGTAAGTCCTCTATATCTATTATATCCTTATTTCCTTTCAAAACCAAAATCCGTTCAATTATATTTTTCAGTTCCCTCACATTTCCAGGCCAGTCATACTGAACAAAACACCTTTCAACCTCAGGAGAAAATGCTTTTACCCGTGAAGACATCTGAGAACCAAAAAAAGAAAGAAAATAATTTGCAATAGGAAGAATATCCTGCTTCCGTTCCCTCAATGGTGGAACATGAATTGGAATCACATTCAGACGATAGAAAAGGTCTTCCCGAAATTTCCCTGATTCTATCTCCTTTTTCAAGTCCTTTGATGTCGCTGCAATAATTCTCGCCTCCAGTGGCAGTAATTCATTTGAACCAATTTTTGAAAATTTACGTTCCTGCAATACCCTCAATAGTTTCACCTGTAAACCAGCAGGCATCTCTCCAACTTCATCAAAAAAAACTGTACCCCTGCCTGCAACCTCCAATTTCCCTGGTTTACTTTTGAAAGCACCTGTAAATGCACCCCTTTCATATCCAAAAATTTCACTTTCAAAAAGTGTTTCTGGTATGGCAGCACAATGGATGGGAATAAATGGTTCATTTCTTCTCGGGCTTTCTTTATGAATAAACCTTGCTACAAGTTCTTTTCCAACCCCTGTTGGTCCTGTAATAAGAACAGAAGTATCATGAGGTGCTGCCTTACGGCCAAGAGATAGAACATTTGCCATTTCCTCGCTTTCAAAAACAATAGTCCCACCGCTTGTTTTTTCAATCTCGTCAGAAAGGATTATCATTTTTTGCTTTAACTTTAAATTCTCATAAATTTTATCAACAAGCAATCTTATTTCCTCAACATCAAAGGGTTTTGTCAGATAATCATAAGCACCTAATTTCATTGCCTCAATCGCTGTGGACAACCTCGACACTGCAGTAAGCATTACCACTGGAATGTCTGTATTAATTTTCTTTATCTCCTTGAGAACACTGATACCATCCATTTCTGGCATCAGAATATCAAGAAAAACAATGTCAATATCCTCGTTCGTAATGATATTCAAACCTTCTTTACCTGAAGATGCCATCAATACCCTGCAATTATCAGATGATAACACAAGTCTCAGTGATTCCTGAACACTTTTTTCATCATCAACCACAAGGATTTTTCTCATTATCTCACCACTGGTATAGTAATGGTAAATCGTCTCCTGCCTTCTGGTAGAATTTCAAAACCAATTTTTCCTGAATGCTGTTCAATAATCTTGCGACAGATTGCAAGATTAAGGGAAGTGATTGCATTCATTCCATTTGAAAACGGTACAAAGATATCTTCAACACGAGGTAAATTAATGTTTCCACCTTTTTCCTCAACAATAATACAAACTGCATCTTCAACCGAAGAAAGAGAAACTTTAACATTCCCTTTTTCTCCTGCATCCTGCACACAAAAATCAAGAAGAAATTCAAATACTTCCTGCATCTTGTTCTGGTCAATCTTTGTAATAATATCAAATCCATTCTGCGGAACAATTTCTGTTGATGGGAATTTTTTCACAACCTTCTGAACAACCTCAAAACAGTTTGTTTCATTCATTACCAGTGGCTCTGTTTCTGCCAGACGGGCAATTTTTTCAACAAGGTGTGTTAACCTTTGAATTTCTCCGTTGACAATTCCATAGAATTCTGTTCTGAAACTTTCGTCTGAAAACTTTTCAGGAAGAAGACAGGCAAATGTTTTTATTGCGACCAGTGGATTTTTTATCTCGTGGGATAACTGGTGTGCTATTTGCTGCCAGTACTGATTTTGCTCAATTTTCTTTCTTTGTTTTTCCATTTCTCTGATATGGGTAATGTCCTGAAAAATTACTATTGTCCAGACAATCTCACCACCCTGAAAAACGAAATTACAACTCAATCCAAGGTATTTTTTTATCGACTTCATGTATATTTCTTCTCTGAATATTGCCTGCCTGTTAGCGATTGCTTCCCTGATTTTTGAAGCAAATTCTACTCCTGAACGTTCAAGAGGGAAATTGATAATTTCATCTGAATTTTTCCCAAGAATATTTTCTGCCTGTTTATTGAAAATTCTGACATTGCATAGATTGTCAAGTACAATAATTCCTGCCGGAACATTTTCAAGAACAATGTTTTGAAGTTCTTTCTGGAAAACACTATCCTGAAATAAAATGGAATCTTCTATCAATACACTGAGATAACTGATAATATTGCCAAAAAATCTGATAAGTGTTTGTGTAAATGGCTCTCCTGTGATTCTTTTACCGAGTGCAAAAAAACCAAAAACACTACCATTTCTATCAGTTAATGGCAGGATGACTTCTGAACCAAGCAATTCAAGTTCTGAGATAAGTTCTGGAATTGATTCTCTGTTTCTCTGGACTATACGTTTTTCAGCCATAAATAAACCAAACAGTGCACTGCTTTCAGTAAAACGGATGTCTTTCATAAATGCCTTATCAACACCTGTGCCGTCGTGAAAAACAAATATGTTATTCTGTCGAAGAAACAACGAAACCCCTGTAAGATAAAAGTTTACTTTCAATAGATTTATGATGGAAGAAATCAATTTTGAAGGACTTGAAAAGTTTTCAGCAAGAAGCACACTTAATTTCTGAAAAAACGATTGTTCAATACTGTCATCCTTTGTTTCTTCTTTCTTTACAGGTTCCTGCAACGTTATCTTTTCAGCCACTCGTACCTCGGCAAATTTTAAAGCCCTGTTGATGGAGTAAAAAAATTTTTCAGGGTCAAAGGGTTTTTCTATAACTTCATACACCCCGATTTCCATAAAACGACGTGCCACAGGCCCAAACGATTCAACAAGTGCTATAACAGGAAGCCCGGGAGCAAGATTCAAAATTTGTTCAACAACCTGATAGGAAGAAACATTGCTGTACTTGCTATCAACAATCACAATATCAGGTCTTCTTTGCATAATCGACTGGTTGACACTTGAAGGAGAAACAACCACTGGTAAAAATTTATCCTTTAAAAGAACATTCAATGCATTTGCAATACCTTTCTCCTCAACAACAATCATAATATGCTTCATTTTTCAGTCCCCTTATTGACAGGAAGTATAACCGTAACCGTTGTTCCGACACCCTGTTTACTTTCAATGTTGATACTTCCATTGTGCTGGGCAATGATTTCATTGACAATTGGTAATCCAAGTCCTGTTCCATCAGGTTTTGTTGTAAACAGTGGTTCAAAAATCTTTTTTAAATTTTCTTCAGAAATCCCGCACCCATTGTCCTGAATGCGTATAAATACATTGTCCTTACCATTTTCAAGGCGAAGTTTAATAAAACCATTTTCTTTATCTTCCAGGGCATCTGCACTATTCAGAAGAATATTTAACAATGCCTGCTTAATTTTTTCAGGATCAGCCATTACTTCTATCGTATCATCACTGTATTCTTTGATAAATGAAATATTGCTGAATTTTTTCTGTGTTTCAATTAACATCAATGTTGATTCAACAACTGAAACAAGATTTATTTTTTCCTTTTTTGCCGGTGCGGGCTTTGCGAAAACAAGCAATTGGTCCACAAGTTTGTCAATCCTTTCTATTTCAGGAATAACGACCCTGGCATAATTTGACCTGAATTCCTGGTCATAAAATTTTTCAGGTAATAACTGTGAAAACGTTTTCAGGGCAACAAGTGGGTTTCTGATTTCATGGGCAATTCCTGCAGCAAGTATCCCAAGAGAAGCCAATCTTTCATTTCTCTCAAGCTGTCTTTGAAGAATCCTTAACTGTGAAATATCTGAAAAAATCAATTGACAACCAAGAAGTGAGCCACCAGGTGAATAAAAACATGAACCACTTACCCTTATCGGTACCACAGTACCATTCTTACTCATTTCAATTTCCATGTCCCTGAATTCAGTTCTATTCTGAAACAATTCTTTTAATAATTTTTGTAATTTCTGTGGTATCACATTTTCGTATGGATGGTTAAGTACATTTTCTTTATTTAGCCCTGTGATTCTTTCTGCCTCCTGATTAAAAACAATAACCCTGTCCTGGTCATCCACAGCAATCACACCACTGGGCAATCCTTCCAGCAGTGATTGTTGATAACTTCTACTTTCTCTCAATGATGCCGCAAGTTCCATTGTTTCAATAAAAATGCCCGTATAAGATGCCAGCACATTTAACATTCTTCGTTCTGCATTTGAAAAACTTGTTTGTTCATCTTTTGCTCCAAGCAAAACTGCTCCGATTGTGCGATTACGAAAATTGATGGGTATTACAATTTCTGCATCATACTGCTGCATTTCAGTAATTACAGAATTTATAATTTCCCTGCTTGAGAATCGTGCAAGATCATCCTTGAAGTGTGTATATGGCTCAGATTCTAATAATCTCAAAATTGAAGAAGTTTCTCTGAATTCAACCCGGTATATTGAATTCCTTTTTAATTCCATAAAAATCTTTCGTGCTGATTCTTCACCTGATTTTATAAGAAACACAGGAGGTTTATTGATACCAATTTCATTCTTGATAATCCTGGTGAGTGCTGAAATCCCTTCTTCAAGATTAAAGGAACTACCAATAAGTAATCTCATTTGAACAACAATCTGCTCTATGTCAAAATGCTGTTTGAATATTTTCTTTTTTGCCCAGTTTTGAATGAACTCCTTCAATGGTGAAAAGGCAATTGCAACAATGAAGGAACTGAAAATTACTGGTAATAATGACTCTGTCGGAACAAAAACCCTTACAAAGTGTGAAAGTGTCCAGACGAAGAATACATAAAGTATCATCAATCCTGCAATAAGACAGGAATAAACAAATGTTTTTTCAGCGAAAACAGAAATATTGAGTATCCTGTGTCTCGCAATTGCATATGCGATAATTGAACACATAATAATTGATGACATTGAACCGAATCTGCACAGGGCAGTGGTACCAAACATTGGCGCAATGAGGGTGGTACCAATTGCAAAGATTGTTCCAGTGATGATTGCGAGGAAAATGTATTGAATTTCTGTTTTTTGAACCCCTGCCTTCCTTCGCATTAATCTGTACAGGTACCTCAGTCCAAAAAACATCGAAATAATAATCAAAAGTGAATAAGGAATAAAGGGCACTCCGTATACAACGTCTGGACCCGGAAGATTTTCCTGAATGTTCTCTCTAATTGAAATCTCTTTTATAAACGACGGATGTAAGGTAATCAATGAAGCCGCGATGGAAGTCAAGAAGAAAAGTATCTGAACCTTTTTCAAACCCTGTGTTTCCTCTCCATCAACAGGTATTTCAAAACCAGCTGCGAAAAAAATGAATGCGGCTGGCAGAAGTGCACCGAGTATCCCGGCGAATTTAAGAAGAAACAGAAGGTCCACTACATTTTTTATACTCATCAGAAGTATATCAATACAGGACCACAAAGCAAGTGCCGCAGCAAAAACAGCAAATCTTCTATTGACGGCTCTCTTCTTGTTCCGGCTATAAACAATCCAGGATAGTGCAGTAACAAAAGCAATAGTAAAAATAAGGCTTCCAATCCAGTAATTCATTTTCTAAATCTCCTGCATATTAAAGCAGAACATGTTCCACCAAGTCCTCCACAATTAAGTAAAGCAGTATTTACAACAATTTTTTCTGTTTTATTTGGAACATAATAAAGGTCACAATCAGGATCAGGGTACTCATAGTTAATTGTTGGTGTCAAAATATTTTTATTAAACCAGAGCATTGCAGCAATTACTTGAAATGGACCTGCACTGCCAAGTGGATTTCCTATCATTGATTTAATAGAACTTACAGGAATATCATAGGCACGTTTGCCAAAAATTTCTTTTATAATTTTTGTTTCAAGTTTATC
>Ga0078972_1001442_pt1 | contig 88875 bp, 87 predicted proteins | sample YelNatPaOPGAMG01_FD_67568 | JGI IMG/M metagenome (GOLD analysis project Ga0078972, IMG submission 67568) | Hot spring thermophilic microbial communities from Obsidian Pool, Yellowstone National Park, USA - OP-RAMG-01 (SPADES assembly) (version 2) | ecosystem: Environmental > Aquatic > Thermal... | reverse complement strand
CGTCTGGCACGGCATTTTTGCCGGCCCGCGGGAGCAACAAGACGCCCCCGCCGGCGGCGTCGTGCCCGAAACACCGGGAAAATGCCCCCGCCAAACGCTGACGCCGTCATCGACAAGCACAGAGCGGCTTGCAGGACCGCGTTCAGTCTTATACCGCAACAGAGAAACAAGAAATTACCCCACCAGATCACCTCGCTGCGCCGCCAAAAATGTCAATCGCGGATTTTGGGACAATGCTCCGCCTTGACAGCCCCCCCAGGCTGGGGCACTGGGGAAAAAGAAAGATCGCCGCTCCGCGAGGGTTCGCGCAGCGGCGCGTTTTCCGTTGAGGGGTTTTCATGTTCGAGGGGCTTTCCGATAAGCTCAGCGCGGTTTTTGATCGGCTGCGCCAGCGCGGCACGCTGAATGAAGCCGATGTCGGCGAGGCGCTGCGTGAAGTCCGGCTCGCGCTGTTGGAGGCCGACGTCGCGTTGCCGGTGGTCAAAAGTTTTATTGCAGCCGTACGCGATCGCGCCATCGGCGCCGAGGTCATCCGCGCCGTTGCCCCCGGCCAGCAGGTCATCAAGATCGTCAACGATGTGCTGATCGAGCATCTTGGCGGCGAGGGCGCCGTGAAGCTGGCGCTCAACGCGCCGCCGCCGGTGGCGATCCTGATGGTCGGGCTGCAAGGCTCGGGCAAGACCACAACATCCGGCAAGCTGGCGCTCCGGCTGGTGAAGCGTGAGAAAAAGCGGGTGCTGCTGGCCAGCCTCGACATCCAGCGCCCGGCCGCCCAGCTGCAACTGGCCCAGCTCGGCCAGTCCGCCCAGGTGCCGTCCCTTCCCATCGTCGCCGGCGAGACGCCGACGGTGATCGCGCGCCGGGCGCTGGAGACGGGGCGGCGGGAAGGGTTCGATATCGTCATTCTTGATACCGCCGGCAGGCTTGCCATCGACGATGAGTTGATGGCCGAGGTTCAAGCGATCCGGGCCGCGACCAACCCGGTCGAGACGCTGCTGGTGGTCGATGCCATGACCGGGCAGGACGCGGTGAATACGGCGCGCGCCTTCAACGAGGCCTTGGGCATCACCGGCATCATCCTCACCCGCATGGATGGCGACGCCAGGGGCGGGGCGGCGCTTTCGATGCGTGCCGTCACCGGGGCGCCGATCAAGCTCGTGGGGGTGGGTGAGAAGCTCGACGCCCTGGAGGAATTCCACCCCGAGCGCGTGGCCGGGCGTATTCTCGGCCTGGGCGATGTCGTGGGCCTCGTCGAGCGTGCCTCCGAGACCATCGAGCAGGAAGAGGCGGAAAAGCTTGCCGCCAAAATCGCCAAGGGCCGTTTCGATCTCGACGATTACGCCGCCCAACTGCGCCAGATCAACCGCATGGGCTCGATTTCGGGCATTCTCGGCATGTTGCCGGGTGCTAACAAGCTGATGGGCAAGATCGACGAATCGAAGCTCGACAAAACGGTTTTCAAGCGCCAGGGGGCGATCATCGCCTCGATGACGCGCATTGAACGGCGCACCCCGGAAATCCTCAAGGCGAGCCGCAAGAAGCGCATCGCCGCCGGCTCCGGCACCACCGTTCAGGAAGTCAACCGCCTGCTCAAGCAGTTCGATGAAATGTCGGGGATGATCAAGCGGATGAACAAACTCGGCCAGAAGGGCCTGATGCGGCACGGAATCGGGGCGTTGATGCCCGGCCGGCGCCCGCCTTTCTGACCCAACCGATTTCTGAAATGCCAAGGAGTTAGCAGCCAAATGAGCCTGAAAATCCGCCTCGCCCGCGCCGGCGCCAAGAAGCGCCCCTATTATCACATCGTGCTCGCCGATAGCCGCAGCCCGCGCGACGGGCGTTTTATCGAAAAACTTGGGAGTTACGACCCGATGCTGCCACTGGAGCATGAGGCGCGGGTGCGGCTTTCGGCCGAGCGCATCCAGCACTGGCTTTCCCAGGGCGCGCAGACCACCGACCGGGTGGCGCGGTTTCTCGGCAAGGCCGGCCTGGCGCCGATGCCCACCTGGCGCGAGCAGCCGGTGAAGTCGGCGCCCAAGAAGAAGGCCCAGGAACGCGCCAAGGAAGCGGAAGCGGCCTGATCGGGGGATCACGTGACGGAGGCGCGCATCCTGGTCGGCGTGATTGGCCGTCCGCACGGCGTGCGGGGGCTCGTGCGTATCGCGAGCTACACCGCGTCACCGCGGGCGCTCGCCGATTATGGTCCGCTCGCCGACGAGGCTGGCACACCGATCCGCCTCACTTGGCGCGGCACCGGAATTGCGGCGCTGGCGCTTTGGCGCGAGGGCGCGTGGGTGGAGATCCGCGACCGGGACGAAGCCGCGCGCCTCACCAATCGCCGCCTCTATCTCGGGCGCGGCGCCTTGCCGCCGGCGGGGGAGGATGAATTCTATCTCGCCGATCTCATCGGGCTTGACGCTGTTCTGCCGGACGGCGAGGCCGGGCTGGTCGCCGCCGTCCACGATTATGGCGCCGGCGCCAGCCTGGAAATCGCCCGGCGGGGCCGGGCGCCACTGCTGGTGCCGTTCACCCGCGCCGCGGTGCCGGAAATCGACATTGCTGCCCGCCGCCTCGTCGTCGTGCCGCCCCGCGAGCACGAGGTGCTGCCATGACCGCGCCCGCTATACCCTGGCGGGCCGACGTGCTCACCCTGTTTCTGGAGATGTTTCCCGGGCCCCTCGGTTTGTCCCTCGCCGGCAAGGCGGCGGCAACGGGGCTTTGGCGGTTGGCGGCCCATGATATTCGCGCCTTCGCCACCGACCGCCATCGCCGCGTCGATGACACGCCCTTCGGCGGCGGGGCCGGGATGGTGCTGCGCGCCGATGTCATCGACCGCGCCGTCGATGCCCTCGCCGATGGTCGGCCGATCCTTTGTCTTACCCCGCGGGGGGCGCGATTCACCCAGGCGATGGCCCGCGAGCTTGCCGCCGGGCCAGGCGTGATCCTGCTTTGCGGTCGCTACGAGGGGGTTGATCAGCGGGTGATCGAAGCACGCGCCATGCGTGAGGTCTCGATCGGCGACTATGTGCTCTCGGGCGGCGAGCCGGCGGCCCTTGTCGTGCTCGACGCCTGCGTGCGTTTGTTGCCGGGCGTGATGGGGGCGGCGGCAAGCGCCGAGGAAGAGAGTTTTTCCGCGGGCCTTCTCGAATACCCGCACTACACCCGCCCCGCGGCGTGGCAGGAAAGGCGCGTGCCGGACATTCTGCTCTCGGGCGATCACGGCGCCATCGCTGCATGGCGGCGGGCGGAGGCCGAGCGTCTGACCCGCGCCCGTCGCCCCGATCTCTGGACCGAATTCCAGGCCCGCCAATGCCCATCGGGCGTGCCCACGGCGCCAGTTGCCAGTGCCGCGGATGCGCCGTAAGAAACCGGTAAGAAAGAGGATTTCCCCATGAACATCATTCAGGAATTCGAGGCCGGCGAGATCGCCCGCCTCAGCGCTGCCCGCCCGGTGCCGGAGTTTGCTGCCGGCGATACGCTCCGCGTCTCGGTCAAGGTGGTGGAGGGTGAGCGCACCCGCACCCAGGCTTTCGAGGGGGTATGCATCGCGCGGTCCAACAAAGGACTGAATAGCAACTTCACCGTGCGCAAAATCAGCTACGGCGAGGGGGTGGAGCGCGTGTTTCCGCTCTACGCGCCGACGATCGCTGAGATCCATGTGGTCCGCCGCGGCGATGTGCGGCGCGCCAAGCTCTATTACCTGCGCGGCCGCTCGGGGAAATCCGCCCGCATCGCCGAGAAGGCGCGGGCCATCGAGCCTGACGCGCCGCCGCCTGGCGTCCCTCAGCAGGATGCCGCCGAATAAAGGAAAAGCGTATGCGAATAAAGGAAAAGCGTATGTCCGGAGCCAAACCCCGCACCTTGTTCGACAAGATCTGGGACGCCCATGTGGTCGAGCGGCTTCCGGACGGCACCTGCATCCTCTATATCGATCGCCATCTCGTCCAAGAAGTGACCAGCCCGCAGGCTTTCGAGGGCCTGCGCGCGGCGGGGCGGGGTGTGCGGCGGCCGGAAGCGACGATCGCGGTGGTCGATCATAATGTGCCGACCTCGGATCGCCGAGCAGGCATCAGCGAGGAAGAAAGCCGTATCCAGGTCGAGACACTGGAGCGCAACGTCGCCGAATTTGGTGTGCCCTATTTTCCACTCCTCGATGAACGTCAGGGGATCGTCCATGTCATCGGCCCCGAGCAAGGCATCATCCTGCCCGGGATGACCGTGGTTTGCGGCGATAGCCATACCTCGACGCATGGCGCGTTGGGCGCGCTCGCCTTCGGCATCGGCACCTCCGAGGTCGAGCATGTGCTGGCGACCCAGACATTGTTGCAGCAGCCGGCGCAAAACATGCTGATCGAGGTTTCCGGCCGGCTGCCGCCTGGCACTACGGCGAAGGATCTGATCCTTGCCATCATCGGGCGCATCGGCACTGCCGGCGGCACCGGCCATGTCATTGAATATGCCGGCGAAGCGGTGCGAGAACTCGATATGGCGGGGCGCATGACGGTGTGCAATATGTCGATCGAGGCAGGCGCGCGCGCCGGGCTGATCGCGCCAGATGAAACCACTTTCGCCTGGATCGCGGGCCGACCCTACGCGCCGCGGGGCGAAAATTTCGCCCGCGCCTGCACCTATTGGCGGAGCCTCGCCTCCGACCCCGGCGCGCCATTCGACAAGGTGGTGCGGTTGAATGCCTCAGAGATCGCGCCGATGGTCACCTGGGGCACCAGCCCCGAGACGGTGGCGCCGATCACCGGCACGGTGCCTGATCCGAAGGCCGAGCCGGATGATGCGAAGCGAGCGCAACTGTCGCGCATGCTCGCCTATATGGGCCTCGCGCCGGGGCAGAAATTGGCTGAGGTCGCGATCGATGTCGTCTTCATCGGCAGTTGCACCAATGGCCGCATTGAGGATATCCGCGCCGCCGCCGCCATCGCCAAGGGGCGTCGGGTGGCAGCCAATGTGCGCGCGCTGGTGGTGCCGGGCTCCGGCCTGGTGAAAAAACAGGCCGAGGCGGAGGGGCTCGATCGTGTCTTTCTCGATGCCGGCTTCGAGTGGCGCGAGCCCGGCTGCTCGATGTGTCTCGGGATGAACCCCGACAAGCTCGCCCCCGGCCAACGCTCGGCGAGCACCTCGAACCGCAATTTCGAGGGTCGCCAGGGGCCGGGCGGACGCACCCATCTGGTCTCGCCCGCCATGGCGGCTGCCGCCGCGATCACCGGAAGGCTCGCCGATGTCCGGGAGTTTTTGTGATGGAAAAATTCACCACGCTCACCGCCATTGCGGCCCCCTTGCCGCTCGCCAATGTCGATACCGACAAGATCATTCCAGCGCGTTTCCTGAAAACCATCCACCGTAGCGGCTTGGGTGTGCATCTGTTCGACACACTGCGCTATGACGCGGACGGGGGCGAGCGTGCTGATTTCGTGCTTAACCGCGAGCCCTATCGGCGCGCCCAAATTCTGATCGCGCATGAGAATTTCGGTTGCGGCTCGTCCCGCGAGCACGCGCCCTGGGCACTCCTCGATTTTGGCATCCGCGCCGTGATCGCGCCTGATTTCGCTGATATTTTCTACAACAATTGCTTCAAGAACGGCATCCTGCCGATCCGCCTGCCACGCGCGGTGATCGACACCTTGATCGGGGATGCGAGCCAGGGCGATAATGCGCGGCTCACCATCGATCTCGCGCGCCAAGTGGTGGTGCGGCCGAGCGGCGAGGAAATTTCTTTCGCGGTCGATCCGTTCCGTAAACACTCCCTGCTCAACGGTCTCGATGATATCGGCCAGACCCTGCGGCACGAAGCCCGCATCACGAGCTTCGAGGAGGCGCGGCGCGCGGCGCAGCCCTGGCTGCCGGCAATCGCACCAGTTTAGTAAGGAAATTTCCATGTCCGCCAATAAACAACTGCTTGTGCTGCCGGGTGATGGCATCGGACCCGAGGTCATGCACGAGGTCTGGCGGGTGATCGACTGGATGGAGCGCCGGCGCGGCGTGCGCTTCGAAATTTCCGATGACCTCGTCGGCGGCGCCGCGATCGATGCGCGTGGCACGCCGATCTCTCCTGAAACCGTGGAGAAGGCCAAAAGCGTCGATGCGGTGCTGTTCGGCTCGGTGGGCGGGCCGAAATGGGACAAGCTCGGCTTCGATATGCGCCCCGAGATCGCCATTCTCACGCTGCGTCGCGAACTTGGCCTGTTCGCCAATCTTCGCCCGGCGGTGGTGTTCGACCCATTGGTCGAGGCGAGCACGCTGAAAGCGGAGGTGATACGCGGGCTCGACCTGATGATCGTGCGCGAGAGTACCGGGGGCATCTATTTCGGCGAACCGCGTGGCATCGAGATGCTCGCCAATGGCAAACAGCGTGCCATCAACACGGAAGTCTACACCACCGACGAGATCGAGCGGGTCGCCCGGATTGCCTTCGACCTGGCCCGCCAGCGCCAGCGGCGTCTGTGCAGCGTCGAGAAAGCGAACGTGATGGAAACCGGCCTGTTGTGGCGCCAGGTTGTCGCCGCACTGCATCAGCGCGAATTCGCCGATGTCGAATTGACACATATGTATGCCGATAACTGCGCGATGCAGTTGGTGCGCAATCCGCGCCAGTTTGATGTCATCGTCACCACCAATCTCTTTGGTGATCTGCTCTCCGATCTCGCCTCGATGCTGACGGGAAGCCTCGGCATGCTGCCCTCGGCTACGATCGGTGGGCTCGACGGGAGCGGGCGGCGCCACGCGCTCTACGAGCCGATCCACGGCAGCGCGCCTGATATCGCCGGCAAGGGCATCGCCAATCCACTCGCGCAGATTCTGAGTTTCGCGATGCTGCTGCGCTATTCCTTCGCCATGGACGATGAGGCGCGGCTGATCGAGAACGCCTGTACCACGGTGCTGGCAAGCGGCCTGCGCACCGCCGATATCATGGCCAAGCATTGCGCCAAGGTGAGCACGCAGGTGATGGGCGAGGCAGTGGTGCGGGAGCTCGACAAACTCGGTGCCTGACGCCCTTTTATCGCTTACGGCGAGAACGACCGCCCTTGCGCTTGCCGCCAACGATGGGCTAAACCCCGCGTCACGGCGCCCGTAGCTCAATTGGATAGAGCACCAGACTACGGATCTGGGGGTTAGGAGTTCGAATCTCTTCGGGCGCGCCATAAAATAAAAAGGTTAGCGCACTAGAGCCACGGACCACTCGCGCCAGCCGCAGGCCGAGAGCCGCTCAGTCAGCGGCGAAGGGCGGCCAGTAACGCCCGGCCGAAGCCAACATCATCACATTACATAACCCCGCTAGGTCCTGCCCACACATGCTCAGCCTTGATCGACCACCAGCCCCTCGGCGCTGAACAACGCGCGGCGGACGGCGCCGTGGGCGAGGACGAAGGCCTGCGGCTCGGCCTGCCAGGGGCCGGTCGCGCGCAGAAAAAGCCTCGCTCTCGCCCCGCGCCTCCACGCCGCTCAGACCGGCCGCACCAGCCGATGCTGCTTGCGGCCGGCTGAAAGTTTGATCACGCCGTCGCGTAGATCCTCCTTGCCAATCACGCGCGTCTCGACGATAAGCCTCTCGTCATTGAGCCGCGCGCCGCCGCCGCGGATCAGCCGCCGTGCCTCGGCGTTGCTCTCGGTAAGCCCGGTTAGGACGAAAAGGCGATAGGCCGGGATGCCCGCTTTAAGCTCGGCCATGGGAATTGTCATGCCCGGCAACGCCGCACCGCTCCTGCCGTCAACAAACACCTGCTGCGCCGTCTCGGCCGCCGCTATGGCCGCGTCCCGCCCATGGGCGAGCGCCGTCGTCTCGGTTGCGAGGATGATTTTCGCTGCATTGATCTCAGCGCCCCCGAGCCCTTCCAGCCGCGCGATTTCGGCGAGCGGGAGATCGGTGAACAGGCGCAGGAAACGCCCGACATCGGCATCCTCGATGTTGCGCCAGAACTGCCAGTACTCGAAGGGCGCCCGCCGCTCGGGCGTGAGCCAGACCGCGCCTTGGGCGGTCTTGCCCATTTTCGCCCCCGAGGCGGTGGTGATCAGCGGCGAGGTCAGGCCGAAAACCGTGCTTCCCTCGGTGCGCCGCACGAGTTCCACGCCGGCCACGATATTGCCCCATTGATCGGAGCCGCCCATTTGCACAATCACCCCGTGGCGGCGAAACAGCTCGCGGAAATCATAGCTTTGCAAAATCATGTAGTTGAATTCAAGGAAAGTGAGCGGCTGCTCGCGCTCCAGGCGCAGGCGCACGGCATCGAAGCTCAGCATGCGGTTGATGGTGAAATGCGTGCCGACATCACGCAAAAGCGGGATATAGCCCAAGGCATCGAGCCAATCGGCGTTGTTGACCACGATCGCGCCGTCCGCGCCCCCGTCAAAGCGCAAAAACGGATCGAAGACGCGGCGGATACCGGCCATGTTAGCTTTGATCTGGGCATCGCTCAGCAACTTGCGCGCCTCATCCTTGCCCGAGGGGTCGCCGATCCGGCTGGTGCCGCCACCCAGCAACACCACCGGGCGATGGCCATGGCGTTGCAGAAGGCGAAGCAGCATGATCTGCACCAGACTGCCGACATGGAGGCTGTCGGCGGTGCAGTCAAAGCCGATATAGGCGGCGATCGGGCCGGCCGCGAGCCGCGCGTCGAGCGCCTCGGCGTCGGTGCACTGGAAAACGAAGCCACGTTCCATGGCCTCGCGCAGGAAGGGGCTTTTCACGATCGCGGCTCGCTTGCAGAAAGGAAATATCTCGGGTGGTCGCTAGCACAGGGCAATCGGGGTGAAAATGCTGCGCGTGATCGGGCTGATGAGCGGCACCTCGCTCGACGGGGTGGACGCCGCCTGGATCGAGACCGACGGCGCCCGCATCGCCCGCTTCGGGCCCTGCCTCACGCTGCCCTACCCGCCCGATCTCAGAGCCGATCTCCGCCGCCTGCTCGATCTCGCCCCGCGCCTTGCGCCCAACCATCCCTTCTTGGCAGCGGTCACGGCGCGGCTCACCGAGCGCCATCTCGATGCGGTCGCGGCACTCGGCGCGCCCGCCGATCTGATCGGTTTTCACGGCCAGACCATCCTGCACGAGCCGGCGCGCGGCCGCACCTGGCAGATCGGCGATGCCGCGCGTCTGGCGGAGGCGAGCGGGCTGCCGGTGGTGCATGATTTTCGCAGCCAGGACGTTGCCGCCGGCGGCGAGGGCGCGCCGCTGGCCCCGATCTTCCACGCCGCCCTCGCCGCGGGCCACCCCCTCCCGCTCGCCGTGCTCAATATCGGCGGCGTGGCGAATATCACCTGGATCGGTGAAAATGGCGCGCTGCTCGCCTGCGACACCGGCCCCGGCAACGGCCCGCTCGATGACTGGGCGCGCCACCATACCGGCAGCCCCTTTGACACCGACGGCCGTCTCGCCGGGGCTGGCTCGGTGGATAAAAAAATCCTGGCCGGCCTGCTCGCCCATCCCTATTTCCGCCGCCCCGCGCCGAAATCGCTCGACCGGCTCGATTTCGCGGCCAGCCTTGCCGAAAGCGGGATCAATGCCCTGAGCGCCGCCGATGGCGCGGCGACCCTGGTCGCCTTCATCGCCGCCGCCGTCGCCGCCACACCGCTCCCGGCGCCCCCGCGCCGCTTTCTCGTCACCGGCGGCGGGCGGCATAACCCCGCCATCCTGGCGGCGCTGCGTGCCGGCCTCGGCGCGCCGGTCGAACCCGTCGAGACGGTCGGCTGGAACGGCGACGCACTCGAAGCACAGTGCTTCGCCTTCCTCGCCGCCCGAAGCTGGCACGGTTTCCCCATCAGTTTTCCCACCACCACCGGCGCGCCGCGGCCAATCACCGGCGGGGTGATAGCCAGACCATGAAAAACCACAAAATTAATGATTAAGCCGAGGGGCTTTGCCGCCCAACCCTCCCTTGGGACCCCAGCAAAGGCGGAGCCTTTGCAATCCCTTCCGGGATGCGGGTCTGGGGCCGCTGGCCCCAGCGGGGTCGAGGGGCAGCGCCCCTCGCCTTTTTTCCCTCAATGCCCGGCGTGGCTACCCGAAAAATCCGGCGCTTCGAGGCCCGAGAGGGAAAGCTGTTGCGCAAGGCTGGCCTTGAGGCGGTCGAGGCCGGCGGCATCGCGCGCCTCGGCGCGGGCCACCAGGACCGCTTGGGTGTTCGAGGCGCGCAGCAGCCACCAGCCATCCTCGGTCAGCACCCGCACGCCGTCGGTGTCGTTCACCTTCGCGCCGCCGGCGCGGAGCCTTGCTGCGACCTCGGCGACGACGGCGAATTTGCGCGCCTCGGCGCAATCGAAGCGCAATTCGGGGGTCGAGACCAGCGCCGGCAGCCCGGCGCGCGCGGCCGAGAGCGTCCCGGTCAGGCGCGCCACGATCCCCAGCAGCCGCACCGCGGCATAGAGCGCGTCGTCAAACCCATACCATTTATCCGCGAAGAAAATATGGCCCGACATCTCGCCCGCGAGCGGGGCGCTGGTTTCGGCCATCTTGGCCTTGATCAGGCTGTGCCCGGTTTTCCACATCAGGGGCTTGCCGCCGGCCTTGGCGATTTCGTCGAACAGCACCTGGCTCGCTTTGACATCGGCGATGATGGTGGCGCCGGGATGCGTGCGCAAAACGTCGCGCGCGAACAGCACCATGATCTGGTCGCCAAACAGGATTTCTCCCGTGTTATCGACCACGCCGATGCGATCGGCGTCGCCGTCGAAGGCGATGCCGAGATCGGCTTTTTGCGTGCGCACCGCGGCGATCAACTGCGCGAGATTGGCCGGCACGGTCGGGTCGGGGTGGTGCGCGGGAAACCGCCCATCGACCGCGCCGTTGATGATCGTATGCGCCCCCGGCAGGCCCGCGACCAGCCGATCGAGCACCACGCCGGCTGCGCCGTTGCCGGGATCCCAGACCACCTTGAGCGCGCGCTGGCCGCCGTCGTAATCCTGCAAAATGCGTGCGAGGTAGGCGCCCGAGATATCCTTGGCCTGCTCCCCTCCGGTGGTTTCGGCCCCCACCTCGCCGCGTTCCGCGCGCGCGCCGAGTTCGCGGATCGCCGCGCCAAAAAACGGCTTTTTGCCGAGCATCATCTTGAAGCCATTGTAATCGGAGGGGTTGTGGCTGCCGGTGACCATCACCGCGCCGTCGGCGGGCAGCGTGGTCGCGGCGAAATAGAGCATCGGCGTCGGGCCGAGCCCGATGCGGACGGTCTCCATCCCGCTCGCCATGAGCCCGGCGACCAGGGATTTTTCCAGCGTCGGCGAGGAGAGCCGGCCATCATAGCCGACCGCGACACGCTTGCCGCCGGCGCCAGCGACGATGCTGCCGAACACCCGGCCCACGGCAAAGGCATCGTCCGGGCCAAGGGTTTGGCCGACGATGCCGCGGATGTCGTATTCGCGCAAGGCTGTCGGATCAAAGCGGTGGCGGAAGCTCATGATGGATCTCCGGAAGAATAATCAGCAATAATGGCGGAGAAATGCCCGCACCATCGGGGCGAGATCGGGGCGCTTCAGGGCAAAGGCGATCTGGGCTTCGAGAAACCCCGCCTTGTCGCCGCAATCGAAGCGCCGTCCCTCGAAACGCAGGCCGTGGAAGGGCGAATGGCCGATCAGCCGGGCCATCGCGTCGGTGAGCTGCACTTCGCCGCCGGCGCCGCGCTCGAAGCGCGCGAGGTGGCCGATGACCTCGGGCAAGAGGACGTAGCGGCCGATGATGGCGAGCGCGGAGGGCGCTTTTTCCGGCGGCGGTTTTTCCACCAGGCCGCGCACCTCGATGAGATTGCCGTGCGTCTCGCCGGTGGCGAGGATGCCATAGCGGCTGATTTCCTCGCGCGGCACCTCCTGCACCGCGACGACATTGCCCCCGGTCTGGCGATAGGCCTCGGCGAGCTGGGCGACGCAGGGCGTGTCGCTGAGGATGAGGTCATCGGGCAGCAGAATGGCGAACGGGTCTTCGTCGATGAAGGCGCGCGCGCACCAGATGGCGTGGCCGAGGCCGAGCGGCTCCTGCTGGCGCACCGTCACCAGCGCGCCGGGCTCGATGCGGGTGCCTTCCAGCATCGCCAGCGCCTCGGTCTTGCCGCGCGCGCGCAAGGTTGCCTCCAGCTCGTAGGCGACATCGAAATGCTCGACGATCGCCGTCTTGCCGCGCCCGGTGATCAGGCAGAACTGCTCGATCCCGGCGGCCCGCGCCTCCTCGATCGCATACTGGATCAAGGGTTTATCCACCACCGGCAGCATTTCCTTGGCGGTCGCCTTGGTGGCGGGAAGAAAGCGGGTGCCGAGACCGGCGACCGGCAGAACGGCTTTGCGTAATGGTTTCACGACGATCGTTTCCCTTGTTATCTAAGTAAAATAGGGCCAGGGCTGCGCCTGTGCTGGGGTCTCAAGGAGAGATGGGCGGCAAAGCCCCTGGCCTTGGAGGCACAACTATTTCACAACACCTAAGCGCTGGTTTCGGCGGAATTAAGGCCGGTGGCCTCGGTCGCGGCGAGGGCGCTGATATTGACGATGCCGCGCGCCGTGACGCTTGGGACGAGAACATGGATGGGCTTGCTCATGCCGAGCAAAAGCGGGCCGATGACCAGCCCGTCGGCCGCCGCCTTGAGCAGGTTGAAGGCAATGTTGGCGGCGTCGAGATTGGGCATGACCAGCAGGTTGGCAGGGCCTTCGAGCGGGCTTTCGGGCACCGCGCGCTCGCGGATGGCGGCGCTGAGGGCGGCGTCAGCGTGCATCTCGCCATCGATTTCAAGCGCCGGCTGGCGGGCTCTGATCAAGGCCAGCGCCGCCCGCATCTTACGCGCCGAGGCGGTATTGGAGGCGCCGAAGCTCGAATGCGAGAGCAGCGCCGCCTTGGGCGTGAGGCCGAAACGCGCGACCGTCCGCGCCGCGAGCAGCGTCATTTCGGCGATTTCCTCGGCGGTCGGATCGACATTGACATGGCTGTCGCAGAGAAACAGCACGCCGGTCGGCAGGATGATGACGGAGAGCGCATAGGCGCGGCTGACATCGGCTGAGGCCGGGATGATCGGCAGGACGTATTTCATGTGCTGCCACCAATCGCCCGAGCCGCCGACAATCGCCGCATCGACCTCGCCCGAGGCGAGCAGCATGGCGGCGACCACGCTGGTGCGGTTGCGCATGCGCCGCGCCGCGGCGGCTGGCGGCACGCCGCGACGCGCGACTAGGCGCTGATAGGGCGCGATCAGCGGGGCCACCACGTCGCTGTCCTGCTCAGGGTCGAGCACCCGCACATCCGCCGAGAGATCCATGCGCAGCCCCATCTCGCGCACCCGCGCGGCGATGACCTCGCGCCGGCCGAGCAGCAGCGGCGTTGCGATTCGCTCGTCGAGCACGGTCTGCGCCGCGCGCAGAACGCGCTCGTCCTCGCCCTCGGCATAGGCGATGCGGCGCGGGCTCTGGCGCGCCGCCTCGAAGACCGGGCGCATGAGCTGGCCGGAGCGGAAAACGAAGCGTTCGAGATCGCGCTGATAGGCCGCAAAATCAGTGATCGGCCGGCGCGCCACGCCGGTTGCCATGGCGGCGCGCGCGACCGCCGGGGCAATCTGGAGAATGAGACGGGGATCGAAGGGTTTGGGGATGATGTAGTCGGGCCCGAACACCGGCGCGATGCCACCATAGGCCGCCGCCACCACCTCGCTTGCCTCGATACGGGCCAGCTCCGCGATCGCCTCGGCGGCCGCGAGCTTCATCGCCTCGTTGATGGTGCTCGCCCCGACATCGAGGGCGCCGCGGAAAATGAAGGGAAAACAGAGGACGTTATTGACCTGATTGGGATAATCGCTGCGCCCGGTGGCGATGATGGCATCGGGCCGCGCCGCGCGCGCCGCTTCGGGGTTGATTTCGGGTTCGGGATTGGCAAGCGCTAGAATGAGCGGCTTTTCCGCGAGCAGGCCGAGCCATTCCGGCTTGAGCACGCGGGGCGCGGAGAGGCCGAGAAAGATATCCGCGCCGGCCAGCACGTCGGCCAAGCCGCGCGCATCGGTCTCGCGGGCGTAGCGCGCCATGTTGGGCCGCATCCCCTCCCGCCCGGCATGCACGACGCCGTCCTTGTCGGTGAGGGTGACATTTTCCACCCGGAGCCCCATCACGACCAGCAAGTCAACACAAGCGAGCGCCGCGGCGCCGGCGCCGGAGGTCACCAGCCGGGCATCGGCCAGCCGCTTGCCCTGCACCAGCAGGCCATTGCGCACCGCGGCGGCAACCGTGATGGCGGTGCCGTGCTGGTCGTCGTGAAACACCGGGATTTTCATCCGTGAGCGCAGATTTTCTTCGATTTCGAAACATTCCGGGGCTTTGATGTCCTCGAGATTGATCGCGCCGAAGGTTGGTTCGAGGGAGGCGACCACGTCGCAGAAATGCGCCGGATCGGCTGCATCCACCTCGATATCGAAGACGTCGATACCGGCGAATTTCTTGAACAGAACCGCCTTGCCCTCCATCACCGGCTTGCCGGCGAGCGGGCCGATATTGCCGAGCCCCAGCACCGCGGTGCCGTTGGAAATGACGGCAACGAGGTTGCCCCGCGCGGTATAATCCTGGGCGGCGTCGGGGTCGGCCACGATCGCCTCGCAGACGGCGGCGACGCCCGGCGAATAGGCGAGGCCGAGATCACGCTGGGTCGCCATGCGCTTGGTCGGCATGATCGCAAGCTTTCCCGGGCGCGGCAGCCGGTGGTAATCAAGTGCTGCGCGGCGAAAATCCTCGTCCATGTCCGTTTCCTTCCGAACTCGCGGACGGGAGGCCGAGGCTCGCAGGAGAGAGGGGTTTATGCGGTCGAGAAGACTCGAACTTCCACGAGGTTTCCCCCACAAGCACCTCAAGCTTGCGCGTCTACCATTCCGCCACGACCGCATCGTGACCCCGGCGCCAGGGCGCCGTTCGAGGGCGCGGTATAGCCGATGACGACGGCGGCATCAATCGGGGGGGCGCCTGGGAAGGCAGCCTCGACAATGATCGAATGGACGACGCGCCCCGACCTCACCCCTTATCCCGTGGCGCTGGAGACCATGGCGGCGCGGATCGCAGCGGTTCGCGCCGGCACCGCGCCGGAGCAGATCTGGCTGGTCGAGCATCCGCCGCTTTATACCGCCGGCACCTCGGCGCGGCCCGAGGATCTGCGCGAGGCCGCGCGTTTCCCGACATTCAGCGCCGGGCGCGGCGGGCAATGGACCTATCACGGGCCGGGCCAGCGCATCGCCTATGTCCTGCTCGATCTCGCCCGGCCGCATGGCCGCGTGCCGGCGCGCGATGTCCGGGCTTTTGTGGAGGGGCTGGAGGAATGGCTGATCCGCGCGCTGGCCCGCCTTGGCGTCGCGGGCGAGCGGCGGGCCGGGCGGATCGGCATCTGGGTTGTGGCGCCGGATGGCAGCGAAGCCAAGATCGCGGCGATCGGCGTGCGGGTGACGCGCTGGGTGAGCTGGCACGGCATCGCCCTCAACGTCGCCCCCGATCTCGACCATTTCTCCGGCATCGTGCCCTGCGGCATCGCCGAACACGGCGTCACCAGCCTCGAAGCGCTCGGCCGCGGCGCCGATATGGCGGCGGCCGATGCGGCGCTTTTCGGCGCTTTTGGCGAGGTGTTCGGCGGTCTTGCTAGCCCTTGAAATCGTCCTCGAGATAAACCTGGATGATCTCATCGAACGATTTCTCGGCCTTGAAGCCGAGCGCCTCGGCGCGCGCGGCGTCAAAGCGTTGCGGCCAGCCCGCGACGATCGCGGCGATGGCGGGGTCGGGGCTGCGGCGGATCAGCTTGACCGCCGCCTCGCCCGCCACGCGGCGCAGCGCCGCGATCTGCTCGCCGACGCTGGCGCACAACCCTGGCATGGTGAGATTGCGCCGCACGCCGAGGGGCGCGAGGTCGATCGTTGCGCCATGGAGCAAAAAACCGACCGCCGCGCGCGGGCTCGCGTGCCAGTGGCGGACGCTGTCCTCGACCGGCAGGATCGCCTCCCGCCCGGCCAGCGGCTCGCGCAGGATGCCCGAGAAAAACCCCGAGGCCGCCTTGTTGGGCGCCCCTGGGCGGATGCAGATGGTGGGCAGGCGAATGCCGATGCCATCGAGAAAGCCACGGCGTGAATAATCGGCGAGCAGCAATTCATCGATCGCCTTCTGCGTGCCGTAGCTGGTGAGCGGCGTGGTAAAGAAATCATCGGGGATGGGGTCGGGAAACGGCGCGCCGAACACCGCGATGGAGGAGGTGAATACCAGCCGTGGCCGATAGGGCGCGCCGATCGTCCGGATCGCCTCGAGCAACAGCCGGGTGCCGTCGAGATTGACGCGATAACCCTTGTCGAAATCGGCCTCCGCCTCGCCCGAGACGATCGCCGCGAGATGAAAGATCACGTCCGGGCGATCCTTGATCGCCGCCATCGCCGCGCCTGGGGCGGAAAGATCGGCGGCCTGGCTCTGGCACGCTCCGGCAAATCCCACCGGTTTTTCCGCGGCGACGATATCGATCAATGAGAGGCGCGTGATCGCCTGCCCGGCAAGCCCGCCATCGGCCACCAGGCGGGCGGTGAGTTTGCGGCCGATCATCCCGGCCGCCCCTGTGATCAGGATGTGCATCGCTGGTCCTCCCTCGCGCCGGCTGCGGGCGCGAGCGCAGCATGCGCCGCGGCAGCGCTCCGTCAACCCTTTCCGCCTCCCCCGGCGCGGCGCTAATCTGCCAGCGCCGCGCGGCATCGGCGCGGCGGGAGGGGACCATCATGAGCGCATCGGACAACCCGTTTGACCTGCCGCGCAATGCCGCGAACCACACGCCGCTCTCGCCGCTCAGCCTGCTCACCCGCACCGCGCGCGTTTATCCAAACCACATCGCGGTGGTGCATGGCGCGCGCCGCTTCAGCTGGGGCGAGACCGCTTCGCGCTGCCGCCGTTTCGCGGCCGCCCTGGCCGCGCGTGATATCGGCCGGGGCGATGTGGTGGCGATCATGGCGCCCAATATCCCGGCGCTCCTGGAGGCGCATTTCGCGGTGCCGATGCTGGGCGCCGTGCTGAACGCGCTCAACACCCGGCTCGATGCCGAGAGTATTGCCTTCATCCTCCGCCATGGCGGCGCCAAGGTTCTGCTCGCCGATAGCGAATACGCGCCCGTTATTGCCGCCGCGCTGGCGCTGCTGCCGAGCGAGGCGCGGCCGCTGGTGATCGATATCGCGGATGACGCGGTGCCCGAGGCCACACGGCTCGGCGCCATCGAATACGAGGAATTTCTCGCCGGCGGTGATCCCGCGTTTGCCTTCGCGCTGCCATCCGACGAGTGGGATGCGATCTCGCTCAATTACACGTCCGGCACCACCGGCAACCCGAAAGGCGTCGTCTATCATCATCGCGGCGCCTATCTGAACGCGATCGGCAATATCGTCACCTGGGAGATGCCGCATCACCCGGTCTATCTCTGGACCTTGCCGATGTTTCATTGCAATGGCTGGTGTTTCCCCTGGACCATCACCGCCCTCGCCGGCACCCATGTCTGCCTGCGCCGCGTCGAGGCGGGGGCGATCTACGCCGCGCTTGCCGATCACCGCGTCACCCATCTCTGCGGCGCGCCGATCGTGATGAACCTGCTGCTCAATGCCCCGCCCGAACAGCGCCGCGATCTCGGCGGACGGCGCACCCGCATGATGACCGCCGCCGCGCCACCGCCGGCCTCCGTGATCGAGGGAATGGAGAGGCTGGGCTTCGAGATCACCCATGTCTATGGCCTGACGGAAGTTTATGGCCCAGTCACGGTCTGCGCCTGGCAGGAGGAATGGAACGCCCTGCCACCCGCCGAGCAGGCGCGGCTCAAGGCCCGCCAGGGCGTGCCCTATCCGGTGCTGGAGGGGCTGATGGTGGCCGATCCCGTGACCCTCGCCCCGGTGCCCCAGGACGGCGCCACCATGGGGGAAGTGTTCATGCGCGGCAACGTGGTGATGAAGGGCTATCTCAAAAACCCCGCCGCCAACGCCGAGGCCTTCGCCGGCGGCTGGTTCCATACCGGCGATCTCGGCGTCTGGCACGAGGACAGCTACATCGAACTCAAGGACCGCTCCAAGGACATCATCATTTCGGGCGGCGAGAATATTTCCACGATCGAGGTCGAATCCGTGCTGTTCCGCCATCCCGCGGTGCTGGAAGCGGCGGTGGTCGCGCGCCCGGATGAGAAATGGGGCGAGACGCCCTGCGCCTTCGTCACCCTCAAGCCGGGGGTGCAAGCGAGTGCGGCGGAAATCATCGCCTTCTGCCGCGCCCATCTTGCGCATTTCAAGGCGCCGCGCACCGTGGTCTTTGGCCCCTTGCCGAAAACCTCGACCGGCAAGACCCAGAAGCACCTGCTCCGCGATCGCGCGCGCGCCTTGTGAGTTTGTTAGATAATCGTATTATGATACCGAAACCGTACAAAATTCAGGATTGAAAGGGAAGGATTACAAATATCGAAGGACCGCATCGGCCGCTTGCGTGGATGAGGTTCGAAATCTGTTTCAGAACCGGCAAGACCGGCGCGCTCTGGAATGTGTTGCGCACAAAAATGCCACGTGGGGATTGAGAGTTTGAAAAAGAATGCTCCTTGCCCGGAAATTGACAGAAAAAAACGATGTTTGCAGAGGGCATCCTCGTTCAAGTTCGATTGATTTTCAGGATTTGAGAGCGCCGCACTGGCCGAAGAGCCGCTTCCTTTATCTCGCTTCCGACAGCGGAAATTTCAACAATTGGCCAACAGCTTTGTGGCTCTGTTCAATAAGATCAACAACATATTCCCACCGTCCGCCGCGTGATCCCGGAGCGGGCGTCAGAGCGCCCGCTCGTCCCACAGCATCGCCGCGCCCCGCACGCCAGAAGAATCGCCCCAGCGATTGCGCCGGATCGGGGTGGTGCAGACATCGCTGAAGACATGCGCGGCGAGCAAGGCCGGCACCTCGCGATAGAGGTGATCGAGATTTGAGAGGCCGCCGCCGAGCACGATGACCTCCGGGTCAAGAAGATCGACGACCACGGCGAGCCCGCGCGCAAGCCGCGAGGCGTGGCGGGTGAGCGCGGCGACGGCGGCTTCGTCGCCAGACGCGGCGCGCGCCACCACTTCCTCCGCGTCCCGCGCGTCGCGCCCGAAAAAATCCCGCGCCAGGGCGGGGCCGGAGAGATAGGTCTCCAGGCAGCCGCGCCGGCCGCACCAACAGGGCGGGCCGGGATATTCCGCCGCCGTCATCCAGGGCAGCGGCGTGTGGCCCCATTCGCCGGCGATGCGATGGCGCCCCGAGAGAATCCGCCCACGCACCACGATGCCGCCGCCGCAGCCAGTGCCGATAATCACGCCAAATGCGCTCTCCGCGCCCGCCGCCGCGCCGTCCCGCGCCTCGCTCAGGGCGAAGCAATTGGCATCGTTTTCGACCCGCACCGCACGGCCGAGACGCTCGGCCAGTTCCACTGCGAGAGGATGGCCATTCAGCGCCAGCAGCGAGGCGTTCTTCACCCGCCCCGAGGCCGGGCTGATGGCGCCGGGAATGCCGATTCCGAGCGTGCCGCGTGCCCCGAGTTCGCGCTCCGCCGCGCCAAGCAACTCGGCAAGCACCGCCAGAATAGCCTCATAGGTGCTGGGCGTCGCCACCCGGCGACGCAGCAGAAACCCGCCCGCATCATCCAAGGCGGCGATTTCGGTTTTCGTGCCCCCGAGATCAATGCCTAATCGTATTTTTCCCACACGCTCCCTCCCCGACTTTCCCGCCACCGCCAGATCGCCTTGCCGGCGGCGCGCTTGCGTCGCAGACTAGTGCCGCGATGGGAGGTTCGCGGCCATGAGCGAGACGGTGCTCGACGTCAAGGGGCTGCGCTGCCCGCTGCCGGTGCTGCGGGCCAATCGCGCGCTGCGCGGGCTCAAACCCGGCGCACGGCTGCGCGTGCTTGCGACCGATCGCGCCTCGGTCGCCGATTTCCAGGCGTTCTGCCGCGACACCGGCCACGCGCTGCTTGCTTGCAGCGACGAGGCGGGCGTGTTCAGCTTTCTCATCCGCCGCCGCGCCGAGGAGGACGGGGCCTGATGCCTGTCGCCTTGTTCACCCATCCCGCTTGTCTCGAACACGATCCCGGCGGCTGGCACCCGGAATGCCCCGATCGGCTGCGCGCCGTGCTGCGGGCCCTCGAAGCCCCGGAATTCACCGCCCTGTTGCGCGAAGTGGCCCCCGCCGCGACCCCGGCCCAGCTCCGCCGCGTGCATTCCGAGGCCTATGTCACCGCGATCCTCGCGATCCGCCCGCCGCCCGGCGAGACCATGCCGCTCGACGCCGACACCGTGATGAGCACGGGTAGCGCCGAAGCGGCACTCCGCGCCGCGGGCGGGGCGGTGGCGGCGGTGGACGCGGTGATGGCGGGCTGGGCGCGGGCCGCCTTCGTAGCCGTCCGCCCGCCTGGCCATCACGCCGAACCAGGCCGCGCCGGGGGATTTTGCCTGTTCAACAACGTTGCCATCGCCGCCGAGCAGGCCCGCGCGCACTGGGGGCTGAAGCGGATTGCCGTGGTCGATTTCGACGTCCATCACGGCAACGGCACCGAGGCCACCTTTGGCCCCGACCCGGATCTCTTCTATGGTTCGACCCATCAATATCCCTGCTATCCCGGCACCGGGGCCGCGACGATGCGGGGCGCCGCCGGCAATATCGTCAACGTGCCGCTGCCCCCGGGCAGTGACGGCGCGGCCTTCCGTGCCGCCTGGGCGGAAAACATCCTGCCCGCGCTCGACCGCTTCGCCCCGGAATTGCTGATCATCTCGGCCGGGTTCGACGCCCACCACGCCGACCCGCTCGCCGAACTCCGCCTCGATGTGGCGGATTTTGCCTGGCTCAGCGAACGCCTCGTCGCGAGCGCCGGGAGGCACTGCCAAAATCGCGTCGTCTCGGTGCTCGAAGGCGGCTATAACCTTGACGTGCTGGCGGCGGCGAGCCGCGCTCATGTGCGGGCCTTGATGCGGAATTGATGGCTTGAAACCTCCCAGGTGGCGCCCGGCCGGCCGCCAGTCCCGCGAATGGGCGCCCATTCTACTCCCCGAGCACCGGGCCAAACAGACTCCACGCCCGGCCATCAAAACGCTGCATTTGCAATTGTCGGATCGGGATCACGTCATCGGCGCTGGTATTGACGGTGATGCCCGGCAGCAGCATCGGCAGCGCGACCGCGTGCAGGGACATCGCCTGTTTCATCAGATTGGCCCGCGTCAGATCATCGCCGCAGCGCGCGAGCACGATCTCCATTAGTTGCGCCGCGGTGTAGCCGTTTACATTCATGACATCACTGGGATCTCCCTCGGGATTGTACTGCGCCATCCAGGCGCGCCAGTCGCGCAAGCCGGGGTCGTTGCGCCAGTGTGGGTCGTTGGGATCCTTGAGAAACGAGCCGGTGACGACGCCGATGGCGTTCTCCAGCCCGGCGGGTTTGAGCACGGCGTTGATGGAATTGGCCACGCTGGGCAGAACGATCAGCGGCTTCCAGCCCAGGGCCCCGGCGCGGCGTAGCGCTTGCGCGGCGAATTTCGGGGTCGCCTCGTCGAAAAACGTATCGGCGCCGGCCTGCTGGAACATCACGACCTGGGAATCGACCGTCGGATCGGTGGTCTCATACGTCGCCTCGGCGACGATCTGGCGCGCGTGGTCACCGAGCCCCTGCTTGAACCCGCGCAGATAATCGCGCCCGGCGTCCTCATTCGGGGTCAGCACGGCGATTTTGGCATTCGGCCGGGTGGCGAGAATATAGCGCGCATAGATGCGTCCCTCCTGCTCGTAGGTCGGCAAAAACCCAGTTGTCCAGGGGAAATGCACCGGATCGTTCCAGCGTGTCGCACCGGAGGAAACAAAAAGCTGCGGCACCTTCTTGAGATTGAGATAACGTTGAACAGCGATATTGGGCGCCGTGCCGACCGAGTTGAACAGCGCGAAAACATTTTCCTGCTCGACCAGCGCCCGCGTCACCTCAACCGTTTTAGGCGGGGAATAGCCGTCATCGCGGCTATCAAATACAATTTTCCGCCCGTTGATGCCGCCGCGTTCATTGAGCATGCGGAAATAGGCGGCCTCGGCGTGGGCAATCGTGCCATAGGCTGAAGCTGGGCCGCTATAGGGCGCGGTGTTGCCGAGTGTGATTTCCCGAGCGTTCGCGCCGGGGTCGTAGCGCGCACCCTGCACCGCTGGCGCAACGAGTGCCACCAGGAGCCCAGCGGCAAAACCGGCGCCCGGCAATTTTGCTGTCATCGTCGGCGTCCTTTCAGCGCAGCCCAAGACCACGGGCGATGATGCCGCGTAGAATCTCGCGCGTGCCGCCGCGGATGGAAAACGACGGCGCGTGCTGGACGAGATGGGCGAGCACGGCGGCGAGGGCATCGGCCGAGCCCGGCGCCGGCTCATCCTCGATCAGCGTGCGCGCGATCTCGACCACCTCTTGTTCGAGGCTGGTGCCGAGATCTTTTACCAGCGCCGCTTCCACCGCCGGCTCGCGGCCGGCTTGCAGCATGCCCGCGACCGAGCGCGACAGCCGGCGCAGTGTCATGACATGTGCGACCAGCCGGCCGAGCGCCATCGCGGCACGTTCGGAGGGTTCCGGCCCGAGGGCCGCGGTCAGTTCCACCATCAGGCGGAAGGAGGAGAGAAACCGCTCCGGCCCGCTGCGCTCAAAGGCCAATTCCCCGCTCACCTGCCGCCAACCGTTGCCGAGCCCGCCGAGCAGGGATTCTTCGGGCAAAAACACGTCCTCGAAAAGCACTTCGTTGAAATGATGCAAGCCGGCGAGATCGATGATCGGGCGCACGGTGATGCCGGGGGTGCGCAGATCGACGATGAACTGGCTGGCGGCGGCGTGGCGGTCCTCGCTTTTCTCCCCGGTGCGGCAAAACAGGATCATGTAGTCGGCGCAATGGGCGTTGGAGGTCCAGATCTTGCGGCCATTGACGAGAAACCCGCCCTGCACGGGGGCCGCGCGCGTGCGTGCGGCGGCGAGGTCCGAGCCGGAATCGGGCTCGCTCATGCCGATGCAGAAGGAACACTCGCCCGCGGCGATGCGCGGGAGAAAAAATCTTTTCTGTGCCTCACTGCCATTGCGCAGGATGTTGGGCCCGCTTTGCCGATCGGCGACCCAGTGCGCGGCGACCGGCGCGCCGGCAGCGAGCATTTCCTCCTGCACGACATAGCGTTCGAGCGCACTCCGCTCCCGCCCGCCATAGCGCTTTGGCCAGGTCATGCCAATCCAGCCACGCGCCGCCACCTTACGGCTGAACGCCGGATCGCGCCCACCGAGACGCAGCCGATCGGGGGCCGAGACGGGCGGCAGTTCGGCGGCGAGGAAAGCTCGCACCTCGGCACGCAACGCCTCGGCTTCCGGCGCCGGCGGTGGAGGCGCGAAGGTCAGGTGGGACATGCTCGATTTCCCTTTTCCAACCCATCAGCGAGAATGATCAAGGCGTCGGCAATGGTGCAGCCGGCGCCAGCGGCATGCACGATCACCGGGTTGAGTTCGACCTCGCGAAGCGCGGGGGGCGCGGCGGCGGCGAAATCGCCGAGCGCCACGATCAACCGCGCCAGCGCCTCGCAATCGGCCCGCGGCGCCCCGCGAAACCCGGCGAGCAGCGGCGCACTCTGCAATTCGCCGATCATCGCGCGCGCCACCGCGATATCGAGCGGAGCGAGGCGGTAGGTGACATCGCGGAACACTTCCGCCGCCACCCCGCCAGCGCCGAGCATCACCACCGGACCGAACCCCGGATCGCGCACGGCGGAGAGAAGGATCTCGATGCCGGGCGGGGCCATTTTTTCGACCAACACGCCCGCGATGCGCGCACGCGCCGCCCGTCCCGCCGCCAGCAGCAGGGCGAAGGCCTCGCCGAGCCCGGCTTCGTCGTTGATGCCGAGCCGCACGCCGCCGATATCGCTTTTGTGCGGCAGATCGGGCGATTGCAGTTTCAGCGCCAGCGGGAAGCCGATCGCGCGCGCCGCCGCCAGCGCCGCTTCGAGGTTTGCGGCGAGCGCGCGCGGGGCAAGCGCGAAGCCGGAAGCGGCGAGGGCGTCTTTCGCCTGATATTCCGCGAGTGTGCCGGCATGCCCGGCAAGGGCGCGACACGCCGCCGCGGGTAACCGCCGTGGCGTCGGCGGTACGGGCGCGGGCTTCGGTGGATCGGCGAGGAGGGCGGAGGCGCGCGCCAGCGCCGCGAGATTGGTCAACACCACCGCCCCCGCCGCGGCCAAGCCGGCGCGGGCGAAATCGGAAGGCAGGGTGTAGCTGAACAGCAGCACGGGTTTCGCGCGTCGGGCGAGAAGGGATGCGAGTTCCGGCGGATCGAGCGAGAGCCGCGTCTCGCTCGCCGCCGAGACGGCAACCGCGATGAGATCGATCCCGTCCTCTTCCAGCAGTTCGGCGATGGTGCGGGTGAGCCCGCCGTGATACGCCGCCTGGGCGGTGATATCGACGGGATTGGCGGTGGCGCCATAGGAGGGGATGAAGCCGCGGATGCGCGCCTGCGTCGCCGGGGAGATCTCCGGCACCTCGAGCCCGGCGGCAACCAGGGCATCGGCAACCCAGGCCCCGGCGCCACCCGAGACCGTGATGACCCCGGCGCGCCGGCCCGCCGCTCCGGGATTGGTGGCAAAAGCGGCGGCGAGCGCCACCGCCTCGTCGGGATCGCGCGCGGCGATGACGCCGAGGCTGGCAAACGCCGCGTCATAGGCGGCGCGCCAGCCGGCGATGCTCGCGGTATGCGACAGGCTCGCGCGCTCCCCGGCCGCGGTCTGCCCGACCTTCACCGCGATGACCTTCTTGCCGTTCTCCGCCGCCTGCCGCGCGGCCGCGCAAAACCCCGCCCCGTCGCGCACGCTCTCGAGAAACAGCAGGATCACCCCGGTTGCCGGATCGGTGGCGAGATGAGCGAAGAAATCGGCCGCCGTGAGGTCCGCCTCGTTGCCGGTGGTGATGACATGACTGAACGGCAGGCCAAGCGCGCGGCCGCGGTTATAGAGCGCGAAGCCGATACCGCCGCTCTGGGCGATGATGCCGACGCGGCGCGCCCCGGCGATCACCGGGGCGCGATCGGTCGCGCGATCGGTCGCGGGGCTGAAGGTCGCGGCGACCTGATCGATGGCGTTGTAAAACCCTTCCGCGTTCGGCCCCGAGATGCGCATGCCGCTCTGGCGCGCCAGCGCCGCGATCTCGGCCTGGATCGCGCGCTGCGCGCCGCCTTCCTCGGCAAAGCCCGAGGAGATGATCAGCGCGTGCGGAATATCCAGACCCGCGCACGCCTTGAGCGCCGCCAGAACATGTTCGGCCGGAATGGCGATCAGGGCGAGATCGACGGGTGCCGCGATCGCGGCGAGATCGGGATAGCAGCGCAAGCCCGCGATCTCGGCATAGCTCGGATTGACCGGATAGATACGCCCCGAATAGCCGTTCTGGCGCAGGTTATGGAGCAGGATGCCGCGAATGCGCCCGCGCTCCGGCGAGGCGCCGATGACGGCGATGGATCGCGGGGCGAGAAACCGGGCAAGCGAGGTTCTGGGGTGATCCAATGTCTTCGGTCCCTGATGTCGCCTAACCCGCCGCGGTGATCATCGCCCAGAGCCCGTCACCCCCCGCGGCCGCCGCGGCGCGGCCGAGCATCTCGGCCCAGTGGGCCTCCTTGCCGAATTCCTCGCGCCACGACCAGAGCCGCCTTGTGGCGTTCTGCAACGCGAATTCGCGGGTGAAACCGATCGCGCCATGCACCTGATGAGCCAAGGCGGCGACGCGGCTTGCGGCCTCGCCAGCGCGGAGTTTCGCCGCGGCGATGGCGAGCGGATCCAGCTTTTCAAATGCTGCCGCCGCCATGTCCGCCGCTGCCGCCGCGCTCGCCGTCTCGCCCGCGAGCATGGCGATGTTGTGCTGCACAGCCTGGAATTTGCCGATCGGGCGGCCGAACTGCACGCGCTCGCCGGCATAGCGCAGCGTCATCGCGAGCACGCTTGCCGCGGCCCCGGCGATCTGCTGGGCGCGGAGTGCGGCTCCGGCGGCGAGCAGGTCGTCTCGCCTGCAGCCGCCTGGCGCCGGGGCGACGCTTTCCGCAACGATCAGACCGTCGAGGGCCACATCATCGCGCGGCTCGCCTGCGAGATTGCGCCCCGCGACGATGCGCTCGGCCGGCACCGCGAGCGCGACCAGCATCGCTTCCCCGTCATGCGCGGCCACCAGCACCAGCGCCGCTGCCTGCCGCGCCCAGGGCACCCGCCGCACCCGTCCGCCGAGGCGCCAGGCGGCGCCCGCGCGTTCGAGCGTGACGGCATCGCGGCGATCGACCGGTGCGACGGTGAGCGGACCCGCGATGGGGGGCAATCCGGCGCGGGCGAGCAAGCGGCGCGCCAGCATGGTCTCGGCGAGCGGGATGGGGGCCGCGAACTGGCCCGCAACGGCGAGCGCGCCGCAGGCTTCCGCGGCGCTAATCCCCGAGCCGCCGCATTTCTCAGGCACCAGCGCCTCGGTGAAGCCCGCCGCCTCGACCGCGCGCCACAGCGCCTCCGGCCACACCCCGGCCTCGGCCGCCGCTCCTACCGCCTGGTCGCAGAGCGCCCCGAACAGCCGCTCAGCGGAATCCGTCAACAAACCGTGCGCGGCGCTCATCGTGCCCACCTAGGCCAGATGCCGCGTATGAGCTTCGAGAAGCGCCCAGAGGTCATCACCGAATTTCCGTTTCCATCCAGCATAGAAGCCGACACGGGAGAGTTTTTCGCGGAACGGCGCACGATCGGGCGTGGTGATCGTCATGCCTTCGCTCTGCAATTGCGCGCGGAGCGTCTGCGAGAGCCGTGCGATATCCTCGCGCCCTTGCAGGGCGGAGGTGTTGAGGTTTCGCGTGACGATCTCCTGGATGTCGGGCGGCAGGCGCTGCCAGGCCGGGCCATTGGCGAGAATCCAGTAGCCCTCCCACATGTGGCTGGTCAGGGCGATGTATTTCTGCACCTCATAGAGGCGGAAAAACTGGATGATGGGAAGCGCGTTTTCCTGCCCGTCATAGACCCGCGTCTGGAGCGCAGAATAAACCTCCGACATGTTGATCGCCCCCGGTGACGCGCCGAGCGCCTGCCACAACGACGTGTGCAGCGGCGAGACCGGAACACGGAGTTTTAGGCCCTCGACATCGGCGAGACCCCGCACGGGTTTCGTCCCCGTGGTCAGTTGGCGAAATCCATTGTCCCAGATGTTTTCGAAAACATGATGGCCAGAGGCCAGGATTTTCTGTCGCACGGCGGCTCCGAGCGGGCCGTCGATGGTCGGCCAGACCTCGGCGTAGTCATCGAAGACGAAGCCGACATTGGTGATCGCGGCAGCCGGAATGAAGGTCGAGAGCACGCCGGCCGGCGCGGGCATGAACTCAAGCGCGCCGGCGCGGAGCTGCGAGAGCATCTCGGTGTCGCCGCCCATCTGGTTATCGGGAAAAATGCTGATTTCGAGCCGCCCGGAACTCTCCTCGCGGATCTGCCTCGCGGCCGCCTGGGCGCGTCGCGTCAGCGGATAATCGGCCGGCCAGTCGCCGGCGAATTTATAGCTGAATTCGGCGGCGCTGGCGGGGCGCGAGCGGAGCGCCGGGGCGGCGAGCGCGCTGGCGGCGGCGCCGGTGACGGCCGCGCGTCGCCCGAGTGCTGGGTGCATGGCGGTCATGGCCGCGCGGGTTCGACATTGGGCGCGCGAAACGCGGCTTCCATCTCGCGGCGAATACGATAGGCGGCATCGGCCTCGTCGATCACCACGTCTGACCACGACAGCAGCTCCCCCGCCTTCTTCGCGCGCCGCAACGCGATGCCGTGCGCGAGACCGAGCGGCAGGCCGCCCTGGTGGAGCGACTCCGCGGCGGGCACCTGCCTGCCCCAGACGCAGTAGCCACCTTCGCCATCAAGAATTTCCCCGGCCTTGAGATCGCGTTTGGCGGTAGCCACCACATCGGACTGAAAACCCACGGGCACGCCGGTCGGCTCACCCCGCAGGGCGATGGCGGCCACCGATATGCCGAGTTCCAACCCGATGAGGTGGGCGGGGCGGAACATCGCCGAATAGCGCGAACTCTGGTCGGGGAAAAAACGGTATTCCTCGATGCAGTGGCGGACAAACTCGGTTTCGGCCTTGACCACGACATAGGTGCCGATCTGCAAATGATGCTCGACCGGCCGACCATCGCGATGGAGCGAGGAGACCACTTCGGTTGTGCCCTCGTGGCTGAGCGACCCACCAGCCGCGCGGGGCTTGCAGATTTCCGCCAGCTCATAGCAGGAAGCCGGGGGAAACCCGAGACCATTGGGTTGCGGCGTCAAGCCGGTCGCGTTGCATACCGCGGTCATTTCGATCGCCGATTTCGAGCCGTCGATGAAGGAGTTGAACATTTTCGTGTTGTTGCCAACCCGCGCTGCCATCTCGGGCGTGATGCCGAAATTCTGCCATACCGTGTCGGGGGTAGATTGATGAAAGCGCGGCAGATAGCGCGTGCCCTTGCCAGCGCTGACCACGGTGAAGCCCGCGGCGCGGGCCCAATCGACCTGCTCGCAGATGATCGCCGGCTGATCGCCGTAGGCGAGGCTGTAGATCACGCCAGCCTCGCGCGCGCGCCGCGCCAGAAGCGGGCCCGCCACCACATCCGCTTCTACCGAAACCATGATGACATGGACACCGCAATCGATCGCCGCGAGACAATGCCGGATCGCCGCCGGCGGATGCCCGGTCGCCTCGATCACCACGTCGAGCCCGGCCGTGCGGATCATCGCTTCGGCATCCTCGGTGATGCGGGTTGAGCCATGCTGGCGCGCTTCCGCGAAGCTCGCCGCTGCATAGCGCTCAGCCGGCCAGCCCGTGCGCTCCAGGGCCTGGCGCGCGCGCGCCGGCGCGAGATCGGCGATCGCCACAATGTGCAGGCCGGGCGTGAGGCGCGCCTGGGCGAGGAACATCGCCCCGAATTTTCCCGCGCCGATCAGCCCGACCCGCACTGGATTCCCCGCCTCATCCCGCGCTTGCAGCTTGCTCGCCAGATTCATGGCGCTTCCTTCCCATTTCCTTGACGGCATCCGCCGCGAGTGTGGAGTGTAACGTCGGATGGGGACGCGGCACAACTGGGCCAGCTCCCCGCGCCAGGTGCGCTCGCCCATCTTCCCAGCGATCGCGGCGCCCTGGCTCGCCCAAAACGCCCGTCCCGATGGCCATGTTCACGGCGTCGCTGTCAGGATACGCTCCTCGAGCAAATAATCGAGGCCACGGCGCCAGCTTTCATCGGTGTTGCCGCGGATATCGACGCTGCCGGCGGCGCGTTTCTGCCCCGAGGAGACATCCTCGATCACCAGATTGATGTTGAGAATGAGATCGCTCACCTTCTGCACCCAGCCATAGGCCAATTCGCGCGCGCCGAGGCCCTGGGCGAGCGGCAATTCGCAGCCGTTGCAGCGCATGATATCGGGCTGTTTCGCGAGTTTTTCGCGTAAATTCGCAGTTTCCAGCACGCGATAGCGCCCCGATTGGGCGAGCCTCTCGCGGAGTTGGTCATCGAGCGCCTTGAGCCGGGCCAGCTCGGCCGCGCTCGGGGGCGCGGGGGACGTGTCGATGAGGGTGAAATCGAAGACCGCGATCGGCGTCGGCGCGGCCTCGCCGGCGCGCGCCGTGCCCGAGGTGGCGAGGATCGCGGCCATGCCGATCAGCGTCGCCGCGGCGGATAAAAATTTGTTCACGAGACCTCCCTCTGTTATGCCAAGGCGAAAGATGGCAGCTTACCCGCGCTCGCGCCCGCGCGCGCCTTGCTAAGGAGGAGATGCATGCCGTTCCGCCGCGCGCGGTCACTGCTTTTGATGGCGCTGCTCGTCCTCGCGGGCGCGGGGCCGCTCGTCCCACGCCCGGCCCGCGCCCAGACCAACCCCGCGCCGCCGCCGGCCAGCACTCTGGATATCGTCTATCTTGGCTTGGCACAACGGCCGGTGGCGCCCGAGAGCGCGCTCGGCCAGCCCGCCACGGATGACGGGCTCGCCGGCGCCAGGGTCGCGCTCGCCGATGACAACACCACCGGGCGCTTCATCGGCCAGGGCTTCGCCCTCGATACGGCGATCGCGCCCGACGAGGCGGGCGTGCTCGCGGCACTCCGCGATCGGCTGGGCAAGGGGGCGCGCGCCTTCGTCACCGATCTGCCGCCCGCACTCCTGCTCAAGGCCGCCGATCTGCCCGAGGCGCGGGGGGCGACGCTGATCGATGCGACAACCAGCGATGACATGCTGCGCGCGGAGGGCTGCCGCGCCAATGTACTGCATGTACTGCCGAGCCGCGCCATGCGCGCCGATGCCCTGATGCAGTATCTCGTGGTGAAAAACTGGCGGCGCGTCATGCTGCTTGCCGGATCGACGCTGGAGGACCGGGCGGCGGCGGAGGCATTCCGGCGTGCCGCAAAAAAATTCCAGATCAGGATCGTCGCAGATAAAACCTGGACATTTAATCCCGCCGAGCAGCGCGCCGATACCGGCCATTTTGAAGTCAATACGGAAGTCGCGAACATCACCCAGGGCGTCGATTACGATATTTTGATCGCCGCCGACGAGGAGGACAATTTCGCCGACCAGCTCGGCTATCGCGCCACCTTGGCCCGGCCGGTCGCCGGCGCGGCGGGGTTGATGCCCGTGGCGTGGTCGCCGGTCTATGACGAAACCGGCGCGACGCAATTGCAGAACCGCTTTTTTCGCAGCGCCCATCGCGTCATGACGGAGCGCGACTATGGCGCCTGGATGGCGGTGCGGGCCTTCGGCGAGGCGGTCATTCGCACCAACAGCACCGATCCCGCGACCATCGGGGCCTATCTGCGCGGCCCGAAATTCGAGCTTGCCGCCTTCAAGGGTGAGCGTCTCAGTTTTCGTCCCTGGGATGGCCAGCTGCGTCAGCCGGTGCTGCTGGTCGATCCCGTCTCGCTCGTCTCGATTTCACCACAGCCGGGATTTCTCCATCAATTTTTCGAAACGGATACACTCGGCGTCGATCAACCGGAGAGCGCATGCCATATGCACTGACCCGCGGCGCCGCCGCGCTCGTTGTCGTCCTGCTCGCGAGCGTCCCCGCGCGCGCCGATCATCTTTATCTTTCGAACGAGAAGGACAACACCATCACGGTGGTCGATGCCACGAGCCTCGCCATCGTCAAGACGGTGGCGGTGGGTGCGCGCCCACGCGGGCTGCTGCTCTCGAAGGATCGCAAGAGCCTCTATATCTGCACCTCGGATGCCGATCACATCGAGGAACTCGATCTCGCGACGCTTACCGTCACGCGCACGCTCCAAAGCGGGCCCGATCCCGAAACCTTTGCCTTGAGCCCGGACGGTAAAACGCTTTATGTTTCCAACGAGGATGACAACGAGGTCTCGGTCGTCGATATCGCGGCCGGGCGCATCGTCGATGAAATCCCGACCGGCGTCGAGCCCGAAGGCATGGCGGTGAGCCCGGATGGCAAGACCATCGTCAACACTTCCGAAACCACCAGCATGGCGCATTTCATCGACGCCGCAAGCCACAAGATGGTGGCGAGCGTGCTCGTCGGCTCACGCCCGCGCTATGCCGAATTCAACAAGGATGGCTCGCTGGTCTGGGTTTCTTCCGAGGTCGGCGGCACTGTCTCGATCATCGACACCAGCCAGCACAAGGTTGTCCACACCGTCAATTTCGCCATCCCCGGCGTGCCGAGCGAGACCATCCAGGCGGTCGGGATCGCACTTTCCGAGGACGGCAAATGGGGCTTTGTCGCGCTCGGCCCGGCCAATCGCATCGCCGTCGTCGATGCCCATAGTTTCGCCGTGGAAAAATACCTGCTGGTCGGCCAGCGTGTCTGGCACATGGATTTTTCCTTCGACGGCAAGACGCTCTATTCCGCCAACGGGGTCAGCAACGACATGTCGGTGATCGATGTCGCGGCCATGAAGGTGACGAAATCGGTTCCGGTCGGGCATCTGCCCTGGGGTGTCGTCTATGGCCCCTGAGAGCGCGGTGGCGGCCGTGCCCCCCGAGGCTGGTTTCGATCGGCGGGCGGATCACGGCCCGCCGGCGCTTCTCGTGCGCGGCCTGAGCCACGCTTTCGGGGCGCGCCAGGTGCTGCGCGATGTCTCGCTCACCGTCGGGCGCGGCGATTTCACCGTGCTGCTCGGCCTCAACGGGGCGGGCAAGACCACGCTGTTCGCCCTCATCACCCGGCTCTATCACAGCCGCGCGGGAAAAATCGAGGTGTTTGGCGCCAATATTCAGAGCGCGCCGGAGGCCGCGCTCAAGCGCATGGGTGTGGTGTTTCAGCAATCGACCCTCGATCTCGATCTTACTGTCGAGCAGAATCTTTTCTATCACGCGGCGCTGCATGGCATGCGGCGGGGCGCGGCGCGCCAGCGGATCGGCGAGGAACTGGCGCGGATCGGCTTGATCGAGCGCCGCCGCGATCGCGTCCGCCTGCTTTCCGGCGGCCAGCGCCGGCGCGTCGAACTGGCGCGCGCGCTGCTGCACGATCCCTCGCTGCTGCTGCTCGACGAACCGACGGTCGGGCTGGACATGGCGAGCCGGCAGTTCCTCCTCGATCATGTCCGCCAGCTTTGCCGCGCGCGCGGGATCGGCGTGCTGTGGGCGACGCATCTGATCGACGAGGCGGTGGGCGACGCGCGCATCATCGTGCTGCATCAGGGCGAGAAGCGCGCCGAGGGCCCACTTGACGAAATTCTCGCGATGACCGGCATGCGCGATCTCAAGGCCGCGTTCGACCTCTTGATCGGGGGCGCGCCGAAGGGCGCGGCGGAGGGGGATGCGCCATGACGGTGGCGCAATATTCTCTTTGTCTTTCAGGCATCGTGCGGCGCGAGGCGTTGCGCTGGCTCAACCAGCGCGGGCGCTTTGTCTCGGCGCTGGTGCGCCCGTTGGTGTGGTTGGCGATTTTCGCCGCCGGGTTTCATTTCGTGCTCGGCGTCTCGATCATTCCCCCTTATGAGACCTACATTCCCTACGAGGTCTATATTGCTCCCGGCCTGCTCGCGATGATCCAGTTGTTCAACGGCATGCAGAGCTCGCTCTCGATGGTCTATGACCGCGAAATGGGCAGCATGAAGACGCTGATGATCAGTCCGTTCCCGCGCTGGTTCCTGCTGATCTCGAAGCTACTCGCCGGGGTCGCGGTTTCCATCGTCCAGGCCTATATCTTTCTCGCCATCGCCTGGTTTTGGGAGATTGTGCCGCCGCCCTCGGGCTATCTCCTGGTGCTGCCCGCGCTCATTCTCTCGGGGCTGATGCTGGGGGCGCTCGGGCTCGTGCTGTCGTCCTTCATCCGCCAGCTGGAGAATTTTGCCGGCGTGATGAATTTCGTGATTTTCCCGATGTTCTTCACCTCCTCGGCGCTTTACCCGCTATGGCGGGTCGAGGAGGCAAGCCCGGTGATCTACTGGATTTCGGAGATCAATCCCTTTACCCATGCGACGGAACTGATCCGTTTCGCGCTCTATGACCGGTTCAACGCCCTTTCTGCCGCGGTGGTCGTGGCCTATCTCGTGGTCTTCGTCGGGCTTGCGGTCTGGGGCTACGATCCCGGGCGCGGGCTGATGGCGCGTCGGGCGGGGGCGGAATGAAGGAACTTCGCATGCCGCCCCGCCTGTTTTTCGCACTTGCCCTCACGCTCGCGCCGATCGCCGCCCGCGCCGCGCCGCCCGCGCGCGACCCGGACTGGCCGTGCCCGCAAATCCTGGTGGCGAAACTCTCTCCGGCGAACTACTGGAGCGGGCCCCTGGCACAAGCCGGGGTGGATTGGCACGCGGAGCCAAAACTCGCTGATCTCATAGACGCCGTCTCGCCGCGTGGCGTCGCGACCGCCGCGGGCACATCGCGGCTTGCCGCCTTCGCCGACCAGGTACCGCAAGACGCGCGCGCCCGCGTGCTGCCGCTTTTGTTCGCCGGCCTCGTCGATCGGACCAACGAGGAACGCGACGTGATCATCACGCGGATCAAGGAGCTGGGACGGCGCCAGCGTGCGCTCGCCAAGCGTATCGAGGCCGACGAGGCGCGGCTACAGCAACTGCCCGAGAACGCGACCGGCGATGCCGCCGCGGAGCGCGCGGGCATTATCGAGCGCCATGATCTCCTCGTGCGAAGCTATCACGATATCGGCGCCACGCTCGGCTATGCCTGCCAAGTGCCGAGCGATCTCGATGCCCGCCTCGGCGCCTACGCCCAGACGCTCGCCGCGCGGCTGCCAGCGGCGCACCAGTAGGATCAGCAGGCCCTGCCACGTAAAACGGCACGGTAGCGTATTGCACGCAATATCGTGGCGTCTGTTTGGCAGGGCGCAGAGCCTGAAAATCAATCGAACTTGAAAAAAACCCTCTTTGAAAATATTGATTTTTTCGATCAATTTTCGAGCGCGAGGGCATTCTTTTTCAAACTCTTAGACCGTTTTCCAGCGTCATGGTTGGCCTTCGCTGCATGTATTGCACGCAATCTTCTCCCCCGCGTTAGACCCAAGGTTTGCGGCGTGCAAGAGGCAAGATACGATTGGTGAAGGGATCCGCGGCCATTCGTTAGCCTTTCCACAATGCCAACGATAGAGCCTCGGCCTTTTCAGGACAAAAGTTATCCATAGCGGATATCGGGTTCACGATAAGCGGCGCCAGGCTGTCCGTGAAGGAATCCATTGGAAAATGGCGCGGTCGGAAAGATCTGCGCTAACGCGGCATTTGCCTCGATGGGACCAATGCGATGATCCATAGCATCTCGGAATATCCTGGACACCGCGACCATGTCGCAGCGCTGCGGTGACAAGCGGCAGGCCGCTATGCCCATCGTCTCCAGCTCGTCGAGTTCATTGATCAGATTGGCGCAGCGATGAGACAGCGTCTGGACACCATTGATAGCTAGGAACGGCTCGGCATCGAGGGTTTCGAGCACCAATCCATCAGCATCGCGTTCGCAGACAAAGCGGCAATTGTCCTTGGAGAGCCCATGCAGTCGCGCATGTGTGCAGCGCGCCGAAATGGCCAGCGGAATGCGGCCAAAGGCGAAGACCTCGAAGGCGACGTCGTCAACCGCCGCCGCGATCGCGGCAATGGATGTCGATGGCAGCTCCGGCGGCAGACAGATGCGCCGCGCGCCCCGCGCGGCTAGGAACCGGGCGGTAGATCGATTGTAGACATTGATGAACGGGCCGATCGCGTGCGGCCGGCCGATGAGATGCGCGAGGCAGGAAAAGTCGTTGGCTTCGACCATCACCGGCGACGTCGCCGCCAGCTCGGCGATGTGCCGCTGCTCCCGTTCCAGCGTAACCAGAACCAGCGAGCCAAGCAGAACTTCCTTCCCCGCCGCCGCCAACCGCTGTAAGACCACGGGCAGATGCTCGGCGTAAAAGGGTAATCTCTTGGAGCAGACGATCTCCCCGAGAACGACCCTGTCAATCGGCGCTTCGTCGGCGATACGGAAGTAGAAATCCCGCCATGCCGCAGCCTCCCAATTGAACAAGACCGGTCCAAGCGTCAGGTTCATGATCCGCGGCTCCGCTGCTTAGTCCACCCTATGGTCGCGCCCATCAGCGCCACCGTTTTTGGTAGGCACCCTCGGTCGTCGCCTGTCCTTCCGTCAGCGCCTTGAGCCCACCCGGTGGGATCGCCAGGCCGGTGTCGAGCGCGGTCAGCGCACGGCGGAAGGCGCGCACGACGCGGTCGATATAGGCTCTCCCGCGCTGGCGGCCCTCGATCTTGAGCGCGCTCACCCCGGCCTCTCGCAGCGCCGGCAGCAGTGCCGCCGCGTCAAGGCTCACCGGATCCTCGAACAGGTAGCCGGTGTTCGTGCCGACGCGAAACCGGCCCTTGCACAGAGTGGGGTAGGCAGCTGGCTCGGCTTTGGCGAACCGGTTGATGGTGAAATCCCCAAGGCGGGAAACCAGGAAGCCGTTCTGTTCCTGATACGTGACATCGCTCGCTGGCGAGCAGACCCCGTTCATGTTTGGCGATTGGCCGGTGCAGTATGATGAGAGTGAACAGCGCCCTTCCTCCATCACGCACAGCCCGCCGAAGATAAACACTTCGGTCTCGCACAACCCGGCGCGTGCGATCGCCGCTACTTCCGGCACCGAGAGTACGCGCGGCAACACAACCCGCCGCACAGCGAAGGCATCGACATAAAATCGGATCGCCGCCGGACTGGCGGCCGCAGCCTGCACCGAGACATGCAGGCGCTGTTCCGGATATTTTTGGGCAGTGTAGGCCATGAGCCCGATATCGGCGAGGATGAGCGCGTCCGCGCCATAGCCGACGGCATCATCGATCGCGCGCCGCCATGCGGCCTCCGCGCTCGCCCGGGGGAACGTGTTGATGGCGATAAGCACGCGCGCCCCGCGCGCATGAGCATAGGCGAGCGCCTGGCGCATTTCCTCCCGGCTGAAGTTCAGGCCAGGGAAATTACGCGCATTGGTCTCGTCGTTGAAACCACAATAGACCGCGTCGGCACCAGCATCCACCGCTGTCCGGAACGCGGCTGGCGTACCGGCTGGGCAAATCAGTTCCATCTTGCCGCCCGTCCGCTGATCGAGAGGGCCCGCACAAGCTTGTCGGCGATGCCGATCGCGCGCCGCGCGGCGGCCTCCGCTGGCTTGGCAAGCGGGCCGAAGACCGCCGTCGCCTCGTGGATCAGGTCAAGCCCCGCGTCATCGATCGCATTGCGCAAGGCGACGACGGCCTCGATATCCCCTTCCACGACAAGATCGCGGGAAAAAAACAACGCATCGCCGTCGAACCGCCCATCGGCGAGCCCGGCCAAAGCGGCGATCGATCCGATAATGCGCGCATCCCAACCTCGTTGCGGCAGATGGCGAACAATCCTGACGGTGGGCGAGGGCGGCGCGGGCCGCAACACGAAGGCGAAGGGCAGGTCGGTTGGTTGCAGCCCAAAACGTTTGTGGGCATGCGTCCCGAGCCGCTCGAAGATGCCTGGATGGTGGCGCACCACCGCACGCAAAACATGCTTGGCCGCCAGCGCCAATGGCGCCAGCGGTGCTGGGCGCAGGATCGCCGCGACAACAGGCGGCAGCACCGAGACAGCCGTACGTGTCGAGCCCATACAGATCACCTCCAGGTGCAAAGCTACAGCGCTCCTGGCCAGCGATGGTTGATCTGGGTCAAAGACGGCGGCCAACCAACCCCGCCAATAGCGCCGAGTTTCGAGGAAATGATCCTTGCCCAGACGCGATTTGCCCCCGTTCCGTGATCTCCGTGAATTCCTTGCTCACCTGGAGACCGCGGGGCAGTTGACACGGATCACCGCGCCCGTCTCCGTGGTGCATGAGATGACGGAAATCCATAGCCGGGTGCTGTGCGCCGAGGGGCCGGCATTGCTGTTCGAGCACGCGATCAAGGCGGACGGAACCCGTGCGAGCATGCCGGTGCTGGTGAACCTGTTTGGCACCCGGGAACGAGCTGCCTGGGGTTTGGGCGTGCAGGTCGGCAATCTGTCGAGATTGGCGGACTTCCTGGCCGAGTTGCGCGCCCCGCGCGCCCCCGTTGACCTTGGCGAGGCGCTCCGCAAGCTGCCGCTCGCGCGCGCGGCCTGGTCGATGCGCCCACGCACCGCCTCGCAAGCCCCGGCGCAGCGCGTTGTCCAACGCGGCCCGGCGGTCGATCTCGGCATGCTGCCGGCCCAGATCTGCTGGCCCGAGGAGCCCGCGCCGCTGCTGACCTGGCCGCTGGTCATCACCCGTCACCCGGACAATGACCAAGTCTCCAGCTACAATGTTGGCGTTTACCGCATTCAGATCCTGGGGCGCGATCGGGCCATCATTCGCTGGCTACCCCAGCGGGGTGGGGCGCGCCATCACCGGCTTTGGCGCGAACGTGGCCTCGACATGCCGGTCGCGGTGGTGATCGGGGCGGATCCCGCGACGATTCTGGCCGCCGCCCTACCTCTGCCGGAGACCCTTTCGGAGATCGAATTCGCCGGGCTGCTCCGCGACGAACGTCCCCGTTTGGTCGCGGGGCTCACGTCGCGGTTGTTGGTGCCCGCGGATGCCGAGATCGTTATCGAGGGCACGGTCGCGGTCGATGAAACGGCGCCGGAAGGGCCGTATGGCGATCATACCGGCTACTACAACAGCGTCGAAAATTTTCCAGTGCTGCGGGTCCATGCCATCACCACGCGCAGCGCACCGATCTATCTATCCACGTTCACCGGGCGCCCGCCCGACGAGCCCTCGCGTATCGGCGAGGCGCTGAACGAACTACTTCGCCCCCTCGTGTGCCAGCAGTTTCCAGAAATCGTCGATATCTGGCTGCCGCCGGAGGCTTGCTCATACCGCATCGCGGTCATCGCGATCCGCAAAACGTATCCTGGGCAAGCCCGCCGTGTCATGCTCGGCCTGTGGTCGCTGCTTCCCCAGTTCACCTATACCAAAATGGTGCTGATCGTAGATGCTGACATCAACGTGCGGAACTGGGCCGACGTGATGTGGGCGGTATCGACGCGGTCGGACCCATCGCGTGATCTGGTCGTCATTGGCGATACGCCGATCGATTACCTCGACTTTGCATCACCGAAGCCGGGCCTTGGCGGGAAGCTCGGGATTGATGCCACAACCAAGATCGGCGTGGAGACGACGCGGCGTTTCGGAAAAATTCTGGCGATGGATCCCGCGATCGTCGCTCGCATCGACACCATTTGGGACAACCTTGGCATCACGCCGCAACGAGCGCGCTGGCGACGGCCCACATGAGGGCCAAGCCTCGCGTGATCATCGGCATCAGCGGCGCACCCGTTTGTTAATCGGCGTCCGCAGGGGACCCCCTGGTAGCAGTTTGTGCCAGTAGTCCCGGCAACCAGGTGAAACAGTCATAATGACGACCAATTTCCTCAATCGAGTCTTGCAGACTCTATGTCTTGCCGACCGAAATGCGGAAAGTTGAGGTGAGGTCGCTACCATAATTTATCCCTCCGTTGCCTATTCGCCGCGCGGGCCGCCGCCGTTCCAATAAATCGTAACCGTTCCGGTCGGTGTATATGTCCGCGGGAAGTTCGACTGCATAATCGGCAGCCCGATGCCAAAACCCCAGGTGGAGACGAGACTGCCGGTCGTTGGCCAGTTGAATTCGATGGCTGGAACCGCCCAGACATAAGAATAGGAGGGGGCGTTGGCGGCGCCAAAGAAGAGGCTGCTGCCAGATTGCATCGCGCCGGTGAATTCCATAACCCAGCCAATTCCATAGTCCGAGTTGAGCACATCCTCTAGGGCCGCACCGAACCATATCAGATTCCCGTCCACCATCCTCTCATACGCGCCCAGGGGAACGGTGTTAATGCCGTTGCTAAATGTATATCCCGGTCCGACGCGCGTGGGATTCTGGATAATATCGCCGACTTCGGCGTAGAACTCGAAAGGCTTGAAGCGCTTGCGCGTGAGCAGGTTCACCGCCTCGTCCACGGTGCCGTTGCTGAATTGATCCGTGTTATAGGCGTCGGGATGCAGGTCGGTCGTAAAGTTGCCGGTCGGAATGTAGATGTCGGCGCTGGTCGAAATGGTCGGCAGAGCAAAAAAACTATAGGTATCCTGATCCTCCAGCCACTCATATTTGAGCTGCACGTGCGCGTTGCCGAATCCCCAGTCGCTGGCACGGATGCCGCGTGGTGCGCTCGGATATCCGGCGTTATTAATTTCTATGGTCTGCCAGAAATCCAGTTCGAAATTATGCCCGAGACCGATCGCGATGCGCTCGGGCATGTAGTAGGTCGATGTGCCTTGCGAGGGCGTCCGCTCGTTATATACCCAGGGTTCGACATACCATGAGCCCGCAGGCTCCGTGTCGGCGGTTCCGGTGTATTGCGGCCCTGATGTGTTGATCGCCCATGGCGCCCGCTTTTTACCTTTTACCGCGGATGGGTTGTAGGTTAGTTCGATCACCGCTGGCTTTGTTGGCGCCGCCGTGCTGGCTTCGAGGACTTTGATCTCCGTGTTGTAATCGACTTTCTCGACCACCACGAGATAGGCGCCGGGCTCCAGCGCGTTGAAACCGAAGCGTCCATTGGAATCGGTATAGGTATGCGCCAGGTGCTCGCCGTCGCGGGTCTCAAGTGTCACCCGAGCCTGTGCGATGGGCAACTCGCTGGCATCCGTCACGATGCCGCTAATCGCGTACGCGTAAGAGGGCATGTTGCTGGTCGTAGCCTGGGCAGAGGGGGGTCGCCCGGCGGCGATCTGGTTCATGTCGAGATCGCTGCCGCCGAAAAAACCCTCGTCGTCCGGCGCAGGGTCTTGTTGCAATCTGATTGCGGGCCAGGCGGTGGGAAAGCTCGCCGTCTGCGCCGATGCCTCGGCGCTGGCCGTCAGCGACAGGAAAGTTAGCAAGAGCGCACGCAACAGAACCCGCGCGCGCGGCGGCTGATGGCGAAACGAATACGGCATGACCAGGCGGTCCCCGGGTCGCGTTCTGGCGCAGCTTCAGACGAGGCTGAAACCGGAAATTTTTGTCGATTGAGCGGGGGAAATTTGACCGGCCGGTCGGAGCGCGGCAGCGAAGGCGCGCGCCGAACGGGGGTCAGCGCGGACTGGGCGGGAAGGAAACCTTGTGGTCCGACATCTTCTCGTCGCGCCTGTTCAGGATGAGAAGCATGCGCGCGGGGTAGCAGAGGGCGATATGGCTCGTTGCGATCATGGTCTTCTCGCCGCTATTCTACTTGTAGCAAGTGATACACTATGTAGCACAGGCTAACTTTCTCCGTCAAGGGCCCACCGTTAATCGCGCCAGGCTACCTGGCAGGCAGCCTTCCGCGGGCAAGCCGCGGCAGAAAGGAAAGCCCGTGATCTGCTGTCTTTTCGCGCTGGTTCAGCAGGAGGAGCGTGCTAGCGCGACACCAGAGCGCGAGGGGAGGCGTGACTTCCTGCCGGCGCAAGGCCGGCAGGAGCGAGCGGAAAATGCGGGCAAGAAGTGAGAATTTTCGCATGGCCAAATCTCCTTCACCCATGCAGGGCCATCAACACCACCTGCACGACGACCGCGAGACAGGCGGCGATGAGATAGGCGCGGAGTGCCAACAACCAGATCTTCTTCGCCAGCGACATGCGGAGTGGCGCGAGTTCGGGGAGCGGCGGCATGCGCCAGGTGTCGCGATCCGCCTGGGCCAGCGCTGCGAGCGCCGGATTTTCTTCCTCGTCCTTGCCGAGGAATCGCGTCGCGCCATAGGCGAGCACGCCAAGCCCGGCGCCGCCGGCCATGATCCCGAGGATCTGCGCACCCGTCAGGTCAGGAAACACCACGGCGGCCGTCAGCACGAGCGACAGTACGACGAGCAGCGCGACGATCACTCCGGTGACTAGGTTCTGCCAGCGGCCATTCACCCAGGGGCCCAGCACCGCGCGGTCGTTGCACAGCAGCAGCAGGAACACCGTCGCACTGGGAAGCAGCACGCCAGCCAGCACCTGCACGGCTTCCGTGATCAGTCCAAGCGGTGCGCCTGGGATCAGCACGAGCGCGGCGGAGAGCGCGATCAGCACGCTATAGATCGCATAGAAGCCGAGCGCGTCGGTCGGTTTGCGGTGCAGCGAGTGGTGCAGCGACAGCACATCGCCGAGCGCATAGGAGGTGGACAGCCCGACCGCGGCGGCGCCAAGCAAGGCCGCGTCGATCAGGCCGATGGCGAACAGGTCTCCAGCCCAGCGGCCGACATACTTGGCGAGCCCGGCGGCCACGCCGCCAGCATCAGTGAAATTACCAAACTCCGGCCGGCCCGCGAAGGCGGCCGCGGCGAAGGCCAGCATCGAGATCGCGCCGATCTGCGTGAACACCACGCCGATCGCCATATCACCGCGCTCATAGGCGATGTGGCGCGGACGCAGGCGCTTGTCCACGACGTAGCTCTGCTGGAAGAACAACTGCCAGGGCGCAACGGTGGTGCCGACAATGCCGATGATGAGCAGCATGATGTCGGAAAGCTTACCCTGCGGCAGCCGGGGTATCACAAGGTCACGGGCCATGTCGCCTACCGCCGGGTGCGCGGCGAGGAAGATCGGCACGACCACGAGGCTGCCCAGGCACAGCAGAACCGCGAACCGTTCGAAGCGCCGGAAGCTGCCGGTGCTGACAGCGGCCATGGTCAACCCGGCTGCCACCAGCACGCCGAGCGCTTTCGACAGGCCGAAATAGTCCATCGCCAGGCTGATGCCGATGAATTCCGTGACAATAGTGAGGGCGTTGAGCAGAAAGAGGTCGATAACGCTGAACGCTCCCCAGAACTTACCGAAGCGCTCGAAAATCAGCCGCGCATGGCCAACCCCGGTGACCGCGCCAAGGCGCGCCACCATTTCCTGGCAGACATAGAGCACCGGGATCAGCAGGATGAGCGTCCAGAGCAGCGAAGACCCGTAGGTCTGCCCGGCCTGGGTATAGGTGGCATAGGCCCCGGCATCATTGTCTCCCACCATGACGATGAGGCCGGGGCCGATGACCGCCGCCAGCATTGCGAGCCGCGCGCCCCAGGTCCGCCGTTGTGCGGTATCGTCGCGCTTGATGGTGCCGAGCGCACCCTCGATATCGCCGAGATGGGCAGAGTCGAGCACGGCCTCGTGGGTTAGGTTTTCGACATTGTCAATATGGGTCATGTCTGCCGTCCGTTGGGTTGCCTGGAAGTGCCTTGGGGATCGGGTGCTTGTGGTCCTCACGCAACGCGGGCGGGCTGCGGGCCGATTTGGGCGGCGCTCGTGGCCTCCCAATGGGCATAGAGCCGGCCTTGCACATCCTGCTGCCAGCGCAGGCTGAGAGGAGGGCGGCTCACGCCGGCGCTAGTGTCGCGCCGGAAGGTCAGGATATTGGCGGCGGCGGAAAGTCCCGTCCGGGGCCGGTCAAAGGAAAAAAGGGCGGCCATACTCGCCTCCTCTTGCTCAAGCGGTTGCTCGAGCCCGGGAGGCTTGGCCGCGAGACCCTAGCGACGGAGCGCTGGAGCCTGGACGGTCACATGCGGATCCCGGGCGGTGGACCAACCCGACAGATACGGCATAGCAGGCGCTAAGCGCCGACTATGGCTCTCCGTGGGCTGGCTGCTAGATCGCGGGTTCATGTGATCCCTACAAATGGTTGCACAAACCGGCCAAGGCCGGGGCACAAGCGCACACGCATGGTTTGGCGCGCCGCACCACGGCGGAAATAGACGCTCGCCAGCCCCGGATCAAGCACAAAATGCGCGGTTATGGGGGAAAAAATGAGGTGCGGGCGCTGCCCGCAACCCGCTGGGGCCCGTGGCCCCAGACCCCCTTCCTCATATGAGAGTTTGAAAAAGAATGCCCTCTTTCTCGGAAACCGACGGGAAAAAGCCAATGTTTCCAGAGGGCGTTCTTTTTCAAGTTCGATTGATTTTCAGGCTCTGAGCCGTTCAGCCACGCATCACTATCGGCGTCACCGCGCTGGTCCGTGGCGGGCTGATCAAGATCGCTATGATTGCCCGGCTATCATGCAATTGCCGCGCGCTGCCGATCAAATACCAGGCAAATCCGTCGTCCACCCCGCGAATTGCCGCGAAATTTACCTAGCATCGGTTTTGCGAGTCTTTGTTGATCATGCGCCATGTATACACCGGCGCCGTTGTGGGAAAATGACCAATGATCAAAAGCTTGGCCGACGATATCAAGACCTTCCGCGCCGTTGACCTGATCGTAGGCGTCATCACAGGGGTCGTCGCCTGGGCCTATATGTTGGTCGGCTCGCCGCTGATCAACAGCGTGGCGCAGAGCATGGGGCCGATCGGCCTCTTTTTCGCCGCGTTCCTGCTCGCCATCCTCTATTACGCCTGGGCGGTGTTTCTCGCGCTGATCTACGTGCCGATCGTCCAGCACGAAAGCCAGACCCGACGCTACGCGCTCGATATTCGTGGTGTGCGCTGTCGCAAGATGAGCCTGCGCGGACTGCGCCTGCTGGCCATTCCGGTGATCTTCCGCTCGCTGCGCCGCGGCTTTTCCACCGCGCTCTCGATGGAGGCGCGCGGCTTCGGTGTGTCGCCGCGCTGGGTGTTCCGGCTATGACTATCCCGAGAAATACACCACCCCCGGCCGCATCATGGAAGCGCGTTCGTGCTGCCGCCAGCCGGCGCTCAAGGGCGTGCGGGTGCCGGTGCGCCCGCATCTCGGCACCGCCGGTGTCGCGCCCGATGAGCGCGGTCGGGTGAGCACCATCCCGCCCGGGCAGCATGGCGGCAATCTCGACAACTGGCGGATCGGCGCCGGGGCGCGGATGTACTATCCCGTCGCGGTCACGGGCGCGCTGTTCTCGATCGGCGATCCGCATATCTCCCAGGGCGATGGCGAGATCAGCAGCACCGCCATCGAGGCCTCGCTCGACGTCGTGTTCCAGGTGTTCCTGCGCCGCGATTTCACGTTTCCCTCGCCGCTCCTGGAAACTCCGCGATACTGGATCACGCACGGATTCGACACGGATCTCGACGGCGCCATGCGGGCCGCGAGCCTTGAGATGCTACGGCTATTGACCGAACAATACGGGCTGAGCCGCGATGACGCCTATTCGCTGATGAGCGTCGCGGCGGATTTCGCGGTGACCCAGGTGGTCGATGGCCGCCAGGGCGTGCATGCGCGCATCCGCCGCGATCTCTTTGCCGCGCCGGAGGGCTGAAGCCGCGTCAGGCGGGGGCTCTCGACGGCGGTCGGGGCATCTGATAAGAAGGTGCGTTATCTTATGGGAGCGAAGTAAAGCTCCCCGCGATACCCCACCGCGGACACGATCCCGCACCTCTTAAGGAGCCCCATGATGGCGAAGATTCTGATCCTCTACTACTCGGCCTATGGCCATATCGAAACCATGGCCGCCGCCGTGGCGGAGGGCGCGCGCTCGGTTGCTGGCAGCGCGGTCACGATCAAGCGCGTGCCCGAGTTGATGCCGCGCGAGGTGGCGGAGAAGGCGCATGTCAAGCTCGATCAGGCGGCGCCGCTCGCCACCCCGGACGAGCTGGCCGATTATGACGCGATCATTTTCGGCACGCCCACCCGCTTCGGCAACATGGCGGCGCAGATGCGCAACTTCCTCGACCAGACCGGCGGCCTCTGGGCGCAGGGCAAGCTGATTGGCAAGATCGGCAGCGTTTTTGCCTCGACCGCCTCCCAGCATGGCGGCCAGGAAACCACCATCACGTCCTTCCACAGCACCCTGCTGCACCACGGCATGATTATTGTCGGCGTTCCCTATTCCGAGCCGGGGCTGACCATTCTCACCGAAATGAGCGGTGGCACGCCCTATGGCGCCACCACGATCGCCGCCGGTGACGGCTCTCGCCAGCCCTCGGCGAACGAGCTGAAGATCGCCCGCTTCCAGGGGGCCCACGTCGCTGGGCTCGCCGTCAAGCTGTTTGGCTGAGCGGCCGACTGGCTGGCGCGATCGCGACCGCCTCGGCTAGGGTCGCGCCATGTCAGCGCCTGAAATCGCCCGACCGTCCTCCATTGCCATCGTCTTGCCGCCGCGGGAGAATTTTTCTCCCGCTTCGGCGGGGGCGATCGCGCTCATGGTCGAGCGGCTGCACGCGCGGCCCGGCGCCTTTGCCCCGATGGTGTTCGGCATGCCGCCGCCAGACCCGCCCTTCGCCGGGGTGCCGTTCATTCCGGTGCGCCCGGTCTTCCGCCCGATGGCGTTCGGGGCGCGTTATGCCGCGGGCGTGTTGCGCGCTCTCCGCGCGCGCGATCCCGCCCTGATCGAGGTCCATAATCGGCCCGATCTGGCGCGATTTCTTGCCGGCAAGTTTACCGACCGGCCGGTCGTGCTGTTTCTGCATAACGATCCGCAGGCAATGCCGTCCTGCCGCACACGGAGCGCGCGTGCCGATCTGCTCGCGCGCCTGGGTGGCCTCGCCGTGGTGTCGGAGTTTCTGCGCGGGCGGTTTCTCGAAGGGATCACGTCTCGATCGGGGGCGCCGGTCGTGGTGATCCCGAACGCGCTTGACCTCACGCGCCTGCCGCCGCCGGCCCCGCTCGGGGCGCGGGCGCGGGAAATTCTGTTCGCTGGCCGGGTGGTCGCCGATAAAGGCGCGGACCAGTTTGTCGCCGCCTGCGCCCGCGCCTTGCCGCAACTGCCGGGCTGGCAGGCGCGCATGATCGGCGCCGATCGTTTCGGCAGCGACAGTCCGGAAACCCCGTTTCTCGCCCGATTACGGCCGCTGGCGGCGGCGGGAGGGGTGCGCATGGAGGGTTATCAACCCCATGCCGCCGTGCTCGCCGCGATGGCGCGCGCGGCCATCGTGGTGGTGCCGAGCCGCTGGGCGGAGCCGTTTGGTCTGAGCGCGCTGGAAGCGATGGCGAGTGGGGCGGCACTGATCACCACGCGGCGCGGCGCCCTGGCTGATATCGCGGCGGACGCGGCGCTCTATGTCGATCCCGAAGACAGCGCCGCGCTGGCGGCGGCGATCGTGACACTCGCCACCGATGAGCCCCGCCGCGAAGCGCTCGCCCAGGCGGGAAAACGGCGGGCCCAGGACTTCGCGCTGCCGTCCATCGCGGCGCAACTGCAGGGTTTCCGCGCGGAAACCCTGCGCGGCGCGCCGGCGAATGCCGGGCTCAGCCGGTAGGCCGCGCGAAAAATCCTGGCCATCAAGGCTCACCCCGGCGAGGAGATGCAACCACCCTTGCAGGCTCTGACGCCATGACACGCGGTGCCGCCGCTAGCCCAGCCGCTCGGGGACCGGTGGCGCATGATCGGCGGCGAGAGCGCGTTGCACGGCATGAGCAAGATCGGCGGCATGAAACGGCTTTTCAATCATCACCGCGTCCGGCCGCATCGCCCGGACCCGCGAAATGTCGCCGCTGATGAACAAGTGTGGAACGGCCCGGGCGCGACGTATCATCTCCATCGCCGCGATGCCGCTACCGTCCCCCAGTCGCGCATCGACAATCACCAGGTCTGGCGCGCATCGCGAGGCAGTGTCCACCGCGTCCGCCGCGGTGGCCGCGATGGCGCAAACCTCGTGGCCGATCTCTTCCAGCACCTCGGCGAGCATCATGCCGATCAACGGGTCATCTTCGACCAGGAGAACGCGCAGCGCCCTGACCTGCTTGACCTCGGCATGGACAGTGCCGCTGCTGACTTTCCGCTCGCTCGGCTCGGGCCGTTTTCCCGCGGCGTCGCGCGCCGCGACGCGCAGGTCGCAGGCGCGGTCGACGCGGTCGCGAGGCGGCGCCCGCGGATAAACGCTCTGCGCCGGCATGGCACAATGCTGTGATTGCACCCGCCATAGTTGCTGCTCAACGCTCCACAGAATTTCGGCAAACAGCTCGGCTGTATCGGCATCGCCGGAGTTCACGCCTTGCGCGCTGGCGGCGAGCACGGATTTGCCAAACATCGCCAGGGCCCCGGCGACAGCGAGGGCATGCGCCCTCTCGTTGGCGATCCCGAGCGTATAGGGCAGAAGGAAGGATGGGGTCGCCGCGACCTGGATGGTGCCGCCGAGTTCCTCGGCGCGCAGGGCAAGAAGATCACAGTAGTCCGTGATTTCCACCGCGATCTTGTCAAATAATTGCTGGACAACGATGAAGCCGCGACCGCGCACGTTCCAGTGCGCCTGTTTCACCTGGGCGTAGAGATCGATCGCCGCCGCGAGATGCCGGTTCAGAAGATCGAGGGACTGCGCACGAATATTTCCAGAAAGCGCATATCCTGCCCGCACCTCTCGCGGCCCGAATGCCTCAGCCCGCGCGCTCTCGGATGAGGCGCCCTGTGCCATTCGCACCATCGGATCTTCCATCGGATCTTCCATCGGATGTCCACGTGTCGCAATTGCTCGATCCCTGTTCCTGACCGACAAGGACGACCGGCACGGATCCCTACAAAGGAGGCCCCGGCATCAGCGCCAGGGCCTCAAGTCTAGGGAGGAACCGCCCAAAGAAGGGCTGCCCCGGAGGGCCTCGGACACCGGTGGCACCGACGAAACTTGCCGTGTCGGCAGAAATTTGTCGTGTCAGCACCGGCGAAACCTGCTATTCATGCACCCTAGCGCAGGCACGCCATCGCGAACAGCCTCGGAAACTACTTAGATCAGGCCCGTTGCGGTGCTCCCGGACGAGCATGTGGGTCCGCGGCATCATCAACGCGGCCGTGAACTTATCATGAAAGAAATTCCGCTTGCGCTTGCCGAACGCTTGGTTGAGAACAGGTGTGGAATGTCGGAAGGTCGTCCACATCGGGCCAAAATCGCCCGGCCACGCGTGAGCCGGCGCTCCCAGGTGGCGCCGGCGCGGCCGCGCGGCCCAGACGACTTCCTGGTGGTCGGCATCGGGGCCTCGGCGGGTGGCCTGGATGCGTGCATGAAGCTGGTGAACGCGCTGCCAACCGGCAACCACCTGGCCCTCATCCTGGTCCAGCATCTCGATCCCGTCCACAAAAGCATGATGGTGGATCTGCTGGCCAGCCACACCTCGATGATCGTTCGCCAAGCAGCGGAGGGAATGCCGCTTGAGCCCGACCATCTCTATGTCATTCCTCCCGGAACCTATCTCTCGGTTGGCAATAACGCACTCCACATCCTGGAACCGCAAGCCCGTCATGGCGCTCGCCTGCCGTTCGACTTCCTGCTGCACACGCTGGCGGCGCAGTATGGAGAGCGCGCGGTCTGCGTCATCCTCTCGGGCACCGGAGCCGATGGCAGCCTTGGGCTCAAGGCGGTGAAGGACAAGAAGGGCCTCGTCATTGCCCAGGATCCCGACGAGGCCGACTATGACGGCATGCCGCGGAGCGCGATCATGACCGGCGCGGTGGATCTGGTGTTGCCAGCGGCAAAGATCCCGGAGGCGCTGGTCAAATATGACCGGCGCGTGGCCCTCGCGCGCACGCCGCACAGCTCGATGCCGCAAGACAAAACACCAGATTTGTTGCCCGAAATCGTGGATCTGCTGCGCACCAAGACCGGCTATGATTTTACACTCTACAAGCCGGGCACGCTGCACCGCCGCATCGCGCGGCGCATGGCGATGGCCTCGATCGAGAGCGCCGACCTCGATCGCTATCTCGAAATTCTCCGCAGCGACACCGCCGAGCTTGACCTTCTCGCCAAGGACCTGCTGATCAACGTCACCAGCTTCTTCCGCGATCCCAAGGTGTTTGATCTTCTAGCGGAACAGATCATTCCCGACCTGATTAACCGCCAGCCTTCCGATCAGCCGTTGCGCATCTGGACCGTGGGGTGCAGCACGGGGGAGGAGACCTATTCGCTCGCCATGTTGTTCCGCGAGGCAATGACCGCGGCGAAGCGCCACATCAAGCTGCAGATCTTCGCCTCCGATGTTGACCCGGACGCGGTCGCCAGCGCCCGGGAGGGGCTCTACCCGGAAGCCATCGCCACCGACGTGTCACCCGAGCGCCTCGCGCGGTTTTTCATCAAGGAAAAAACCCATTACAGGGTCTTGTCCGATTTGCGCGATTTGGTGGTTTTTACAGTACACAATGTACTGACTGATCCGCCATTCTCGCGCCTCGATTTGGTGTCATGCCGCAATCTGCTGATCTATCTGCGCCCCCAGGCGCAGGAAAAATTGGTCTCGCTGTTCCACTTCGCGCTCCGCGAGGGGGGTATTCTCCTGCTCGGCGGATCGGAAACGATTGGCAACGCCAATGACCATTTCGCGGTGATCTCCAAATCGGCGCGGCTCTATCGGCATATCGGCCACTCGCGTCCGGGAGAATTCGGTTTTTTGCTGAAACCGGGCGACGGCGTGGGCGGCCCCAAGCGGCCAAGCCTGGCTCCAGTGCCGACGCGCCAGGCTGGTTTCGCCGAGCTTTGCCGACGGCTGGTGATCGAGAGTTACGCGCCGGCGACCGTCCTGATCAACGGCCAGCACGAATGCCTCTACTCCCTTGGCCCGACCGAACACTATCTGCGCGTGGCGCCGGGGCAACCGACACTCGACCTTTTCGCCATGGCGGCGCCGGCCGTGCGGACCATGCTGCGCGCGGCCATCCAGCAGGTCCGCCAGGAGAACAGGCGCGTTGTCCTCCCCGGTGGTCGCATGAGCCACGCGGGCAACCCGCTGGCGTTCAGCATCGCCGTCCAGCCGGTGCCGAGCGAAGGCCAGGATCTGCTGCTGGTCTGCTTCATTGAGGAGCCGCGGCCGGCTGGGAAACGCGGCCGCCCCGCAACCCCACAGGAGCTTTCCCGGGTCGCCGAACTTGAGCAGGAACTCGAAGCGACGAAAAGCGAGCTGCAGGGCGCCATCGGCAATCTTGAAACTGCTTCCGAGGAACAGCTGGCAGTTAACGAAGAAGCCATGTCCGTCAACGAAGAATACCAATCGACCAACGAGGAGCTGCTCACCTCGAAGGAAGAACTGCAATCGCTCAACGAGGAGCTGACCGCGCTCAACAGCCAGCTCCAGGAAACCCTGGAGCGGCAACGCACAACCTCCAATGATTTGCAGAATATCCTGTACAGCACCAATGTCGCGACACTTTTTCTCGACACCAACCTCAATATCCGCTTCTTCACGCCGGCCACCAAGCTCCTTTTCGGTATCATTCCGAGCGACGTCGGGCGGCCGCTGGCGGACCTCAGCGCGCTCGCCGCTGACAACACGCTGTTGAGCGACGCCCGGACGGTGCTGCGGACCATCGCCCCGGTCGAGCGGGAGATCGAGGCGCGCAGCGGCGCCTGGTACAATCGTCGCATCTCACCCTACCGCGCCCAGGATGACGGCGTGGAAGGTGTCGTCATCACTTTTACCGACACCACCGCGCGTCGACATGTCGCCGATGCGTTGGGCGCGAGCAAGCGGGAAGCGGAACTGGCGAGCCTGGTGAAATCGCGCTTTCTCGCCGCCGCGAGCCACGACCTCCGCCAGCCACTGCAAACGCTGACCCTGCTGCAAGGATTGCTGGCAAAGTCCGTGGACGGGGACAAGGCGCAGAAACTGCTGGCACGGTTCGATGAGACACTGGGCGCCATGTCGGGCATGCTGAACACGCTGCTCGATATCAACCAGATCGAGGCCGGCACGGTCAATACCGAGATGGCCAGTTTCCCGATCAACGATCTGCTGGAGCGGCTGCGCGATGAGTTCACCTATCACGCCGAAGCCAAGGGGCTTACCTTCCACGTGGTACCGTGCGGTCTCGCGATCCGCAGCGATCCGCGGTTGCTTGAGCAGATGATCCGCAACCTGCTGTCGAACGCGCTCAAATATACCGAGCACGGCAAGGTTCTGCTGGGCTGCCGGCGGCACGGCGGATTGCTGAGCGTTGAAATCTGGGACACCGGAATTGGCATTCCCCAGCAGGAGCTTCGCGCGATATTCGAGGAATATCATCAGCTGGGCAACCCGGCGCGCGAACGAAGCCTTGGCCTCGGTCTCGGTCTTTCGATCGTGCAACGGCTGGGCAACCTGCTCGGGCATCGCGTGCAGGTCCGCTCGAACCTGGGCAAGGGCTCGGTCTTCGGGATCGAGATCATGCTCTCGCAGACCGGGGAACAGACGCCGACCGACGCAAGCGGGCATGGCGGGGATGGGAAGAAAATTGGCGGCGCTGGCCGCAAGGGCGTTGTCCTGGTGGTCGAGGACGACCCCGATCTGTGCGATCTCCTGCGGATTTTTCTTGAGGACGAAGGCCATCGCGCGCTAACCGTGCCCGATGGCGTGGCGGCGTTGGAGGCGATGCAGCGCGATGCGACGCCTCCCGACCTGATCCTTACAGACTACAATTTGCCCAAGGGCATGAACGGGGTCGAACTTACCGTGAAGCTGCGCGAGGTCCTGCGTTGGCAGATCCCGGCGATTATTCTCACCGGTGATATCACGCCGATCATCTTGCGTGGCATCGCGGGGCTGGACTGCGTGCGGCTCAACAAGCCGGTGAAATTGCCGGAATTGACCAATGTCATCGAGCGTCTGCTGGTCGGGTCGGCGGCGCCGGCGCGCGTTGTCGCGGCGGCGGGAAATCCCGAAACGCCGGTTATCTCCATTGTTGACGACGATGCCCATGTCCGCGCGGCGATTCGGAGCGCGATCGAGGAAAGCGGCCGCGTGGTGACGGATTACGCGACGGCGGAAGAATTCCTCGAAGCCTATCGTCCGGGTGGGGAAGCCTGCCTGTTGGTTGACGCCTATTTACCCGGAATGAGCGGGCTCGCCCTGCTCCAGCGGCTCAGGAATGCCGGCGATCGCCTGCCCGCCATCATCATCACCGGCCATGGTGACGTGCCGATGGCGGTGCAGGCGATGAAGGCCGGCGCTCTGGATTTCATCGAGAAGCCGGTTGGCAAGGGCGAGTTGTTGGCGATCGTCGCGCAGGCCCTGGAGGGCGCGCGTGATGCGACGGCGCTGGCCGCGCGGCGAAACCATGCCGCGAGCCGCATTGGCGGCCTCACCGCGCGACAGCGCCAGATCATGGAACTGGTTCTCGCTGGCCACCCCAACAAGAATATCGCCGCCGATCTCGGCGTCAGCCAACGCACCGTTGAGAGCCATCGCGCGGCGATCATGCGGAAAACCGGGGCGAAATCCCTGCCAGCCCTGGCGCGCCTAGCGCTCACCGCCGCCAGCATCGGCGCGGAGGGGCCGGTCGTTCAAGGCAAACCCGCGGCCGCTGGAACGATGTGAAGAAACAGCAACGATACCCCGCTCACGCCGAAATTCAAGAATTTTGGGGCGATGATGCGAAAGCGGGTTTGCTACAGATGCTTTTGGGGAAGGTTTCCAAAGGCATTGCCTTTGGTGGGGCCAGGGGCAAAGCCCCTGGTCTGATAATTACCATTCGGCGTCTATGTCTCAACATCTCCTACGGTGCCGCTGTGCCCCGCTCGGCAAGCAAATTCTCGAAATAGGCAATCGTGCGCGTCAGGCCCTCGTCCAGTGTCACGCCGGGCTGCCAGCCGAGCACGTCGCGGGCGCGGCTGATGTCGGGGCAGCGCTGGAGGGGATCGTCCTCGGGCAGCGGGTGATGGACGATGTTCGAGCGCGCGCCGGTGAGCGCGATGATCCGCTCGGCGAGTTCGCGCACCGGGATTTCGTGCGGGTTGCCGAGATTGATCGGGCCGGTGATGTCATCGCCCGACGCCATCATGCGCACAAAACCCTCGATCAGGTCATCGACATAGCAGAAGGCACGGGTCTGGCCGCCATCGCCGAACAGGGTGATATCTTCCCCGCGCAGCGCCTGGACGATGAAGTTCGAGACCACGCGCCCGTCATTGGGATGCATGCGCGGGCCATAGGTGTTGAAGATGCGCACCACCTTGATGGCCAATTTGTGCTGGCGGAGATAGTCAAAAAACAGCGTCTCGGCGCAGCGTTTGCCCTCATCGTAGCAGGCGCGCGGGCCGAGCGGATTGACATTGCCGCGATACGCCTCGGTCTGCGGATGGACCGTCGGGTCGCCATAGACTTCGCTGGTGGAGGCCTGAAAAATCCTGGCCCGCACACGCTTGGCCAAGCCCAGCATATTGATCGCGCCGATGACGCTGACCTTGGTGGTCTGCACCGGGTCAAACTGGTAGTGCACCGGCGAGGCGGGACAGGCGAGGTTGTAGATTTCATCGACCTCGACATAGAGCGGGAAACAAATGTCGTGGCGCATCGTCTCGAAATTCGGTTTGTCCATGAGATGGGCGATGTTGTCCTTGCGGCCGGTGAAATAATTATCGACGCAGAGCACGTCATGCCCCTCCCCGACCAGCCGCTCGCAGAGATGCGAGCCGAGAAAGCCGGCGCCGCCGGTGACAAGAATGCGTTTGCGGGTGAGGGACATGGGGTTTCCTCGCGATGATGAACGGTTCGTCTGCTTGGCACGCGGAAATCAACCGAACTGGAAAACGAATGCCCACCGGAAACCTCGATCTTTTCCTTCGATTCCGGAGTGCGAGGGCATTCTTTTCCAACTCTCAGAGCCTGAAAGTCAATCGAACTTGAACAAGAATGCCCTCTGGAAACATTGGGTTTTTTCTGTCAATTTCCGGGGGCGAGGGCATTCTTTTTCAAACTCTCAGCTCAAAGCGGCTTTCTGATGAGGCATTTTGCCTCCCCATGGACAAAGCCGAGGCTTCGTCGGCCAAAGAAATCGTCGAAGGCCTGGCGAACCTCGGGCCACGCGCCGTCACGGTTGTAGTCATCGCCGATCAGAATGCCACCCGGGCGCAAAAGCGGCCACCACGCCTCGAGATCGCCCGAGACCGAGCGATAATCATGCCCGGCATCGAGATGGATGAGATCGATCGCGCTCCCGTGCAGCTCGAGGAGCCGCGCCGCGTTGAGCGAATCGAGCGGCAACGGCAGAACATGGCTCTGCAATCCAGCGGCCAGGATATTGGCCATGAATTTATAGAAGAACTGCGGATAGCCATGGACGATCGCGAGATGCGCGGTCCAGTCCGGCTGGATCCAGTGTTCCGAGGAGCCGAGCCAGGTATCAACGGCGAGCACCACCCCATCCGCTCCGAGCGTCTTCAGCCCGGAGGCCAGCGTCATCGTCGAGCCGCCTTTCCAGACGCCGATCTCGACCACGAGGGCCGGCTTGAGTTCGGCGATCGCCTCGCCGAGATAGCGATGCCCGCTGTTCCAGCCCTGGGGATCGACCTGATAGAGTGTTGCGGGAAATCCCACGAACGGGTCGCGCCCTTGCCACAGGGCCTGGACCATCCGGCGCCGGGTCGGGTTCTCGGCCTCCTGCTCCACCATCACATCCGCTATCATCCGCTTGCACCCCAGCGCTGGCCCGCGGAATTTTGGGGGGAATACGCCTCGGGTTCGGTCTTAGCCGGGGCGGGGCCATCCGCCAAGCCGGTTATGCGAGCTTATCTGTTGCCAGCGCGCTTCATGCCGGCGTAGCGTTCGCGTCACGGCGAAACGATCGGGAGGACAATGCCGTGAAAATCTATGATTGGCATATCGGCGTTAACCCCCGGCGGCTGCGTATCTTCCTCGCCGAGAAGGGGATCGAGGTGGAATACGTCGAGGTCGGGCAGAAGGATCGCAGGCTTGCCCCCTGGTATATCGAAAAATACCCGCACGCGCTGGTGCCGATGTTGGAACTCGACGATGGCACCTGCATCGGCGAGGTGCGCGCGATTGCCGGCTATGTCGAGGAAATCCACCCCGAACCGCCGCTCTTGGGCCGCAATGCCCGGGAAAGGGCGATCGTTGCGATGTGGGAGCAACGCGCCTATGAGGAGGGGCTTCACGCCGCCGCGGAGCTGTTCCGCAATGCACACCCTGCCTTTATCGATCGTGGCCTGCCCGGATCAGCCGACCCCATCCCCCAGATCCCGGCACTTTGCGAGCGCGCTCGCGGACGGCTCGGGCGGTTTTTGCGCAAGTTCGACGCGCAACTGGCCGAAAACGCATTCGTCGCCGGCCCATGTTGGACCCTCGCGGACGCGACGACGCTTTGCGCCGTCGATTTTGCCCGACGCTCGGATGTGACGATCCCACCCGAATGCCGCAATCTCGCCCGCTGGCATGAAGCCGTGAGTGCCCGGCCGAGCGCCACGGCGTGATCAAGCCCGGTTTGCGGACCGGCGCCATGGAGGTGGTTCATGCGTCTTGAAGGAAAGATCGCCCTGGTCATCGGCGCCGGGCAAAGTCCCGGCGAGGGCATGGGTAATGGGCGGGCAACGGTTCTTCGCTTCGCCCGCGAGGGGGCGAAAATTCTCGCGCTCGACCGCGATCCCGCCGCTGCCGAGCAAACCGCGGCATTGGCGCGTGGCGAAGGCGGGACATGCGTCGCCTACGAGGCGGATGTCACCCGCGAGGAAACGCTCGTCGCAGCCCTCGCCGAGGCGCAGCGCCGTTGGGGACAGCTCGATATCCTGCACTATAATGTCGGTGTCAGTATCGCCGGCGGCGATGCCTCTCCGACCGAGATCAGCGCGGAAGCCTTCGATCGCATCCTCGCGATCAATCTGCGCGGCGCGGTGCTCGCCTGCAAGCATGCGCTGCCCATCATGCGGGCGCGAAAATCCGGGGTCATCACCATGATTTCGTCGGTCGCCGCGTGGGCCAACTATCCCTATGTCGCCTACAAGGCCAGCAAGGCGGCGATGATCGCCTTCACTCAGCAACTCGCCATTCAGAACGCGCCCTTCGGCATTCGCGCCAATGTCATTCTGCCGGGGCTGATGGATACGCCGATGGCGGTTGACACCCGCGCGCGCGCCGCGGGGCGGAGCCGCGCCGAGGTTGCGGCCGAGCGTGATGCGCGCGTGCCGCTTCGGGGACGGATGGGAACAGCGTGGGATGTCGCGAACGCGGCGCTATTTCTCGCCTCTGACGAAGCGAATTTCATCACCGGCGTTGCTCTTCCCGTTGATGGCGGCGGCATGGTTCGGATTGGCTAGCGGGTCAACCTCCCCGACGAACGGGGCAAATTTGACAAGTTGCTTGCCGAAAGCGGCTATTTCAGCGCGGGCAGCGTGAACGCCGGCGTCGCCCAGGAGATTGCACCGGTGATCGCGCTGGGGCGTGCCGCGCCACCCCTCGCCCTGCGCAAGCAGACCACCGCGCCGGTGTTCGGGGTCATCCAGCCGGTGCTCGGGTTCCGCCACTTCCCGCTGCGCGGCCTCGACGAGCTGCGCGGCGAATGGGGCCTCGTGACCATGGGGGGAACATCAAGCGGATGTTCGTCGTGGCCTTTTCATGTCGGTTTGGCGCGGCAACCAGCGCCAAAATAAAACGCCGGCTGCTAGCGCGCGGTCGGCGCGTCGGCGAGACATTGCCGTGCCGCCTGCTGCAAGGCCTTGAGCGTATAGGGCTTGGCGAGAAACACCAGATTGCCGTCCGCGAGGCCGCCGCGCAGCTCGCTCGCGGCAAAACCCGAAACCAGGATCGCCGGCAGGCGCGGCGAACGGACACGGAGCGCCCGCACCAGCGCCGGCCCATCCATGCCCGGCATCATCACGTCGCTCACCACGAGATCGGGCGCGACCCCGTTCTCGATCAGCGCTAAAGCCGCCTCGCCGTTCTCGGCGGCGCGCACGCTTAGGCCGACGCGCCGCAGGGCACGTTCGGCGAGCCGACGGAGCGGTTCCTCGTCCTCCACCAGCAGCACCATTTTCCCTCCCTCGGGTATCACCTCCGGCGCGGCGGAGGACGCCAAAGCGACCGCCTGCGCGGGGGAATGCGACGTCTGGGCGGCGGGCGGGGTGACGCGCGGCAGAAAAAGCTCAATGCGCGTGCCCTGACCCGGCGCGCTCTCGACCGCGACGAAACCGCCGGATTGCCGCATGATGCCGAGCACGGTGGCGAGCCCAAGCCCGCTGCCGCCCGAGGCGCGCTTGGTGGTGAAGAACGGCTCGAAAATCCGCGTGATCACTTCGGGTGGGATGCCGGTGCCGCTATCGGTGACGGTGATGGTGACGTAGCGGCCGGGCGGCATGGTCTCGGCGCCCTGCGCGCGCGGGCGAAGCAGGGTCAGGTGGCCCGTCGCCAGTGTGAGGCGTCCACCCTCAGGCATCGCGTCACGGGCATTGAAGGCGAGGTTCATCAGCACCTGGTCGAGCTGCGAGCGATCGACGCGGACATGCCGGCCGGGTTCCTCGAGATCGAGGGTGAGCACGATGCCCTGCCCGAGCAGCCGCCCAAGCAGCTCGGCGATGCCGCGCACCGCGTCGTTCACCGCGACGATTTCGGGCTGCAACGTCTGCTGGCGGGCGAAAGCCAGCAGCTGGCGCACCAACCCGGCACCACGCCGCGCACTCTCCTCGATGATCGTGAGATCGGCGCACGGCGTCTCGCCTGCCCCGGCACGCTCGCGCAGTCCCTCCACCGCGCCCCCAATAGCGGTGAGCAGATTGTTGAAATCATGCGCAATTCCGCCGGCGAGCTGGCCTACCGCCTGGAGCTTGCGGGCCTGCACGAGTTCCTCCTCAAGCCGCTGGCGGGCGGAGATGTCGGTCAGGCTCAGCACCATGCCGCTGATCGTGCCATCGCGCTCGCGCACCGGCACGCCGGCGACCTCGATCTGGCGCGGCACCTCGGCACCGGCCAGCCCAGCCGCGCGTGCCGATCGCCTCGCCTCGCCCGCGAGCAGCGCCGCCCAATCCTGCCATAGCCGATCGCGATCGCTCGGCACGAAGAGCGCGAGCGCCTGCTCGGGGATGCTATCGGCGAAGGCGGTGGCAGCGAGAAGCTGGGTGAGCGCGGTATTGGCGGAGAGCACCCTTCCCCGGCGATCGAGCACCGCCATGGCGATCGCGCTGTCGGCAAAAAGCGGGCGGAGAACCGGCGCCGCCGGCGCGCTGAGCTTGGCAAGCAGGGGCCGGCCGAACGGCGCGCCGGGCCATAGGCGAAAAAACCGCTGCCATGCCGATCGGGCGCCCGGCTTCATGCGCGCCGTTTCATGCTCGCCGCGCGGCGGCGCCGAGCCGCCCCTGCAGGCGCCAGACATAGGCGATCAATTCGGCCACCGCCTGATAGTGCTCGGCCGGGATTTCGGCGTCGAGCGATACCTGATGGAGCGCGCGGGCGAGCGGCGGATTGGCGATCAGCGGTACGTTGTGCTCCTTCGCCACCGCGCGGATGCGTGCTGCCATTTCGTCCATGCCCTTCGCCACCACCATCGGGGCGGTGTTCTTCGCCCGATCATAGCGCAACGCAACCGCATAGTGTGTGGGATTGGTGACCACCACGGTCGCCTGCTTCACCGCCGCGATCATGCGCTTGCGGGCGCGCTGGCGGCGTAGCAGACGGATGCGGTTCTTGACCTGTGGATCGCCATCGGTCTCCTTCATCTCGCGGCGCACATCGTCGCGGCTCATGCGCAGATCGCGCAGATGTCGGGATCGCACAAGAAAGATATCGAACCCGGTAATCGCCACCTGCACCGCGAGCAGCGTCAGCAGCAGGCGCAGCACTTCCCCGGTCAGACGCGCGGCGAGCGTCGCCGGATCCCAGTAGGGCGCGCTGCCGAGCGTCGGCAAGGCCGTGCTCAGCACTTGCCAGCAGGCGAAGCCGAGAGCAGCGAGCTTGACGATGTCCTTGCCGGCACGCTGCAGACTGGCGAAACTGAAGAGGCGGCCCAGCCCGGCGATCGGGCTGAGCCGCGTGAGATCCGGCAGCAGCGCGGTGGGATTGAGCACGAAGCCGGTCTGCAACAGGGTCGCACCAACCCCCGCCGCCCCCATCAGCGCCAGGATCGGCAACGCCGACCACATCCAGGCCGCGATCGCGGCGTGAAAGACGCGGCTCGGATGGCCGGCGACTTCGAAGCTGCCGATCCCGCCGAGGATCGCGGCGAGGCGGCCGAACAGATCGCGCGCCACGAGGGGCGCAAACAGCAACAGCACCAGCGCGATCGTCGCCAGGGTCACCAGCGCTGGCACCTCGCGCGAGAGCGCCACCCGACCCTGCTCGCGCGCCTGTTGCAGCCGGCGCGGGGTGGCGGCCTCGGAGCGGTCTTCTGGGGCAGCGTTTTCCTCAGCCATGGCCGCGGCCGCGGTTCAGAGTCTGGGAATCCATCGAATTTGAAAAAGCACGTCCTCCGAAAACTGTTTTTCTTTCCGATCGATTTCCCGGCGCGAGGGCATGCTTTTGCAAACTCTCAGCCGAAACCGGGCAGTTGCGCGAGACCCTCATCGACAGCCGCGCCCCAGGCCACGATGACGGCGCGCAGCAGGGCCGCGAGCAGCACGATCCCACCGAGGATCTGCGCCGGCATGGCGACGAAATAGATCTGGATCTGCGGCACCAGCCGGCCGAACAGCGCGAGCCCGACCTGCCAGAGCGTGCCGGCGAGAACGAACGGCGCCGCAAGCCGCAGGGCGAGGGCAAAACTGCCGCCGACGCCATGCAGGATGGTCGCGGCCGCATCGTCCGCCGGCAACCATGTTCCGGGCGGGATCAGCCGGTAGCTGCCGACCAATGCATCGAGAAGCTCGGCGTGGAGACCACTGCTCAGGATCAGCACCGGAATAACGAGATCGAAGAGCCGGCTGAGCCCCGGCCCCTCGCCGCCGAGATCGGCATCGGGCACGAGGACGCTCGATAACCCGGTCATGAGCGCCATGATCTGCCCGGCGAGCGGCAGCGCCAGGGTGAGGAGCCGCGCCAGCCAGCCGAGCCACAGCCCGACGGCGAGTTCGCCGGCGATCAGCGCCACAACCGGCCCCACCGTGCCCGTCATCGGCGGCAGGAGGGGGGCGAGGATAGGCAGCAGCAAGCCGGTCAGCACCAGCGCGATGCCGGCCCGCACGGTCATCGGCAGATCCGCCTGGCCGAAACCGGGCATCAGCATCACCGCCCCCGAGACCCGCGCCAGCACCGCGACGAAGGCCAGCGCCGAGCCCGGCAGCGCGGCCAGAACGGCCGCGTCGGCCGCGCTCATGAGCCGCCGACCGCGACCACCCGATCAAACAGCGCCATGGTAAAAGACGACAGCGTCGCCAGCATGAACGGCCCGAGCAGCAGCAGCGTGAGACAAAGCGCTAGCGCCCGCGGCACGAAGGAGACCGTCTGATCATTGATCTGGGTGACCGCCTGCAGGATCGACATGACGAGCCCGACGGCGAGCCCGACCAGGAGCGGCGGCCCCCCGAGCTTCATCGCCACCAGCATGCCATCGCGCAACACCGCGCCGATTTCGCCCTCGTTCATGGCTGTCCCGCCTTTTTGTCGGAAATATACACTCGGAAGAGCCTCAAGCGCGGCTCAGATCGGCATGCGCATGATATCCTGATAGGCTTGGACCATGCGGTCGCGGATGGTGGTCGCGGTCTGCAAGGCAAGTTCCGCTTTCGAGACGGCGGTGACGACATCGGTGAGATTGCCGCCGCCGGCGATCGCCTGCATCGCCTGCCCCTCGGCGCTGTGGCTGGCATCGACGACGCCGCCGATCGCGCGCGACAGCGCGCCGCCGAACCCCCCCTCGCCGGCGGGCGCCGCCTCGGTCCCGGCGCTATCGGTCGCGCGATAGGCCTCCGACGCCTGCGACGGCGTGACAGTGATCGAGAGCGGGGTCATTTCAGCATCGCGATGGTGCGCGCGAGCATGCCGCGGGTGGCCTGCAGCACGGTGAGATTGGCGGAATAGGAGCGTTCGGACTCGCGCATGTCCATCAGCTCGACGAAACTGTTGACGTTCGGGGTGTTGACGTAGCCTTGCCCGTTGGCGCCCGGATTGGCGGGGTCGTAGCGCTGCGGAAACGGCGTCTTGTCGACGCCGATTTTCTTTACCCGCACGGTCTCCATGCCGAGCGAGCGGTCCATGCGGTTCTCGAAGGTGATGGTCTTGCGCCGGTAGGGCTTGCCGTTCGGGCCGGTGCCGGTGGTGTCCTGATTGGCGAGATTTTCCGCGATCACCCGGAGGCGCGTGGTTTGCGCGTCCATGCCGCGCGCCGAGATATCAAGGGCCTTGCCAAGATCCATGGGGTTCTTCTCCGGTCGTGGGCGGCCGTCAGCGGCCGATGGCGGTGCGGAACATGGCGAGATAGGTCTGGTAGAGATTGATCACCAAGGCGTGCGTGTCGTTGGTTTGCGCCACCTTGGTGAGTTCGCTATCGAGGGCGACGGCGTTGCCATCCGGGGCGCGCTGCTCCGGCAGGGCCTTGCGGTCGGGCGCGTTCGACCCGCCCTCGGTACCGGCGAGATGGAGCGGATTGGTGAGCGTCAGATCCTCCGCCGAAAGGCCCGAGAGCGTGGCGGCAAACGGCTTGAGATCCTTTGCCTGCCAGTCCGGCGTGTCGGCATTGGCGATATTCTGGGCAAGAAGTTGCTGGCGCCGATCGATCCAGGCGAGCCGCTTGTCCGCCAGATCAAAAATGGCGATATCGCCTGGGTCCATCGTCCTATCCTCACGCGCAATCCCGCATGACCCCGAACATGCAGGGCAAACGCTGAAGATTTGGTAAATCTTCTGGGCGCTAAGACTTCCGTAATCGATTGCCGCTTTGATCGCGCGTCATGAGCCCGCTGACCCTGGCACCCCTCGCCACATCCACGCCGCACCCCGACCTCGCGACCGCGATCATCGCCTTCGAGGGGGTTCTGGCGGTGGCGCAGGCACTGGCGGCGGCGGCGCGGCCCATCGATCTCACCGGGCTCGACCAGCAGGTCGGACGGATCTGCGCCGGCGCGCTCGATCTGCCGCCCGACCAGGGGCGCGCCCTCCGACCGCAACTCGCTTGTCTCCTGGCCCGGCTCGATGAGCTGCGCACCGTCCTCCTCGCCGCTCCCGCCGATGATGCGCCCCCGCCTGATGGCTGAACCCTGCGGATCCCGCACCCTATCTCCTCCCCGGCAAAAGGCCGCGCAATGCTTCCCTCCCTCGCCTCGATCCTGATCGCCCTCGGCTCGCTCGTGGTCGTGCTCGGGCTGATCGTGCTGAGCGGCAAGCTGCTCCGCGCCACCAGCCTCGGCGCACACCGGCCGGGTGGCCGGCTTGCCCGCATCGAGACGCTGGCGCTCGATCCCCGCCGCCGGCTCCATCTCATCGCCTGCGAGGGCCGCTCCCTGCTGCTGCTCACCGGGGGTGGGCAGGATGTGGTGATCGGCTGGCTACCGGGGCCGGAGAGCCGGCCATGAGGCCGCGCTGGCTCGCTGTTCTCGGCGCCGGCGGCCTCGGTCTCGTGCTGCTCGCCGGCCCCGCCGCCGCGCAATCGGTCAATATCGACCTCGGCGCGGCCGGGCAGGCCGGGGCGACCAGCCGGCTGGTGCAGCTCACCGCCCTCATCACCCTGCTCTCGCTCGCGCCCAGCCTCCTGGTCATGGTCACCGCCTTCACCCGCATCGTCATCGTGCTCTCGCTGCTGCGGAGCGCGATCGGGAGTGCGGCGATCCCGCCCAATTCAGTGGTCATCGGGCTGGCGCTGTTCCTCACCTATTTCGTCATGCAGCCGGTCTTCGACCAAGCCTGGCAGAGCGGAATTGAGCCGATGACCGAGGGCAAGGTGGCCGAGCTCGAAGGGCTCAGGCTGGCGGGCGAGCCGTTCCGCCAGTTCATGGCGCTCAACGCCAAGCCCGCCGACCTCAAGCTGTTCCTCGATCTGGCCCAGCTGCCGCCGCCCGAGAGCGCTGCCACGACGCCGTGGCGGGCGCTGATCCCGGCCTTCATGGTGGGCGAGCTGCGGCGCGCTTTCGAGATGGGTTTTCTCTTGTTCCTGCCATTCCTGGTCATCGACCTCGTGGTGTCGAGCGTGCTCATGAGCATGGGCATGATGATGCTGCCGCCAAGCGCCATTTCGCTGCCCTTCAAGCTCATCTTCTTCGTCCTCGTCGATGGCTGGCGCTTGGTTTCCGGCAGCCTGGTGCAGAGTTTCCCCGTGCTACCGCACCCCTGAGAGTTTGAAAAAGCATGCTCTCGGGGAGCATTGATTTTTCTGATCGATTCCAAGGCAGGAGAGAGTCCGGGGCGCGAGGGTGATTTGCCCAAACTCTCCGGCCGCGCGCATGGCGCGTCGCGGTTCGCTTACCGGGCGAGGGCTTGTTCGGCGAAGGCGACGATGCGCCGGGCATCCATCGCGCCCGCGGTCTGTGCGAGCATCGTGCCATTTCTGAAAATAAACAATGCCGGAATGCCGCGCACGCCGAGGTTTTGCGCGATGGTGGGATTTTCATCGGAATTGAGTTTCAAAGAGCGTACGAGCGGCTCAAGCTCCGCCGCGGCGCGCGCGAAGGCCGGCGCCATCGTCCGGCAGGGGCCGCACCACGGCGCCCAGATATCGACCACCACAGGGATCTGATTTTTCTCGACATGGCGGTTGAAAGCCGCGCCATCGACATTGATCGGCGCGCCAGTGAACAAGGGCTGATGGCAGGCGCCACATTTCGCTTCCGCCATCGGTTTGTCCCGCGGCACGCGGTTGAGGGCGAGGCAGGAGGGGCAGACGATTTGCAGAGATTCAGCCATCCGATGACTCCTCGGGGCGTTGGAAATGGGCGGCGAGCCGAAGGCGCAATACCTCGCGCGTCTCTGGCGGCAGGTTTTGTGCCACGGCAGCGAGCCCATGCAGCGCCCGGTGCAGATCGTGCATTTGATCGAGCAAATGGAGAAAGAGATCGATCCCCGCCTCGTTGACGGCGAAATCCTCGGCGAGCGTACGGATGAGGCGGGCGCGGGCGAGATCGGCGGGCTGAAACTGGCGCGCCCCCGACACTTCGAGGGGTTTGAGCCAGCCATTCTCGATCCAGAGCGCGAGCGTCGCGGGGGCAAGGCGCAGCGTGATCAAAAATTCCTCGGTGCTGGTCATCTATTCACCCTCCCGCGGGTGTGGCGCTTGCCCGGGAGCCCATTGGGCGACGAACGCGCGCAACGCGGCATCGGGCGGCTCGGGCAGTTTGACCAGGAGCGTCACGTATTGATCGCCATGGCCGCCGCCTTCCGCTTTGGGCATCCCCTTGCCACGCAGGCGGAGCACGGTGCCGGTATTGGCGTTTTCCGGCACGTTCATGGCGACCGGCCCCGACGGCGTCGGCACCGTCACGCGCCCCCCGAGCACCGCCGTGCTGAGCGAGATCGGCAATTCGGCATGGATGTCATCGCCCTTCAGAATAAAGCGTGGATCGGGTTCGACCTTGATCTCGATCAGGGCATCACCATGCGGGCCGCCGCCAAAGCCAGGGAGACCCTTGCCACGCAGACGGAGGATCTGGCCGTCGCGCACACCAGGCGGTATCCGCACGTCGAGGGTGGGCCCATGCGGCATGGCGAGACGCTGATGTCCGCCGTGAAAAGCCTCCAGGAAGGGGATCTGGAGGTGGTAGTGGACGTCTTGACCACGCATGCGAAAATGCGCCTCACCGCCGCCGTGTTCCCCCCTCGGGCCGCCGCCACGGCCGAAGAGTTCGGCGAGAATGTCCTCGGCGCTGCTCGCCCCTTCCTCTCCCGCGCCGCCGCGATAGGCCCCCGCACCCGGCGCGCCGCCGGCATACTCGCGATAGTAGCGCGGCGGCGGGGTCTCGGCGCCGCTGGCGTCGATCTCGCCGCGATCGAACCGGGCGCGCTGCTCGGCGTCGCTGAGCAGCGCGTAGGCAGTGGCGATTTCCTTGAAACGCGCCTCGGCCGCCTTGTTGGCGGGATTGAGATCAGGATGGTAGCGCTTGGCGAGGGTGCGGTAGGCCTTGCGGATCTCCTCGGCGGAGGCCGTGCGGGAGACGCCGAGGATCTGATAGGGATCAGCGCTCATGAAAATCTTCCATGGCGGGAGGCCTCTGGGGCTGGAGGCCTCTGGGCCTCGATGTCTCCGAGCGTCATCTTTTTTACACCTGCGACGAAAAATCGGCGTGGGACGAAGCCGCCGGCACGCCCCCCCATGATTGGCCCGATGCCGGCACTTGGGAAGCCGGATTCGGAACGGGCTCAAGATGGGCGCTGCATGCCCCGGAAAACACCGGCCCCACCCGCAAGCCGGTTGCGTGGAGAAAATCAGCTTGGCGCCGCACCGCCCCGAGACGCAGCCCCAGAGGGACGCAGCCCCAGAGATCGTCAGCGTCCCAGCGCGACACGGTCGCGCACGCGGCCGCTGCGGAGATCGATCACCACCACCCGATCCGGCCCGCCGCCTTGCAGCAGCAGGGTGAGTTGTTCCCCGGTGCTGGCGCTCGCCGCGATCCGGGTTGCGGGCGGCTCGTCGAGCTGCACGCTGAGAGGGCTGGCGCCGGCGTACCCGGCGAGGCGCTCGACCACCAGCACCGCGAGCGTCACCGTGCCGGCAAGGATCAACACCCCCATCACGATCACCGCCAGTTTCAGCGCCCGCATGTTCAGCGCCCGCATGCGCGCTCTCCCTTCATCCCGCGTTTCGCGCTATGCGTCACGCCATGACGCCCCCCTTACCGCAGGACGGTGATATTCGCGAGCCCGCCGCCGGCGAGACCTGGCGCGTCGTCGCCCCGCAAGAGGCGGCCGGGGAGCGGCTCGACCGTTTTCTTGCCAGCGCCTTCCCAACGCTTTCCCGCGCCCGTATCCAGGGTCTGATCGCGGCGGGGCGGGTCGCCGGCGATGGCGTGCCGCTCAGCAGCGCATCGGCGCCGGTGCGCCCCGGGCGAAGCTACGCCCTGCACGTGCCCGCCGCGACGCCCGCGACGCCCGCCGCGCAGGCGATCGCGCTCGATATTCTGTTCGAGGATGCCGATCTTGTCGTGCTCAACAAGCCGGCCGGCCTTGTCGTCCATCCCGCGCCCGGCAACCCGGACGGCACGCTGGTCAATGCGCTGCTCGCCCATTGCGGCGACAGCCTTGCGGGAATTGGCGGCGAGCGACGGCCCGGCATCGTGCATCGGCTGGACAAGGAGACGTCGGGGGTGATGGTGGTGGCCAAGAGCGAGCGGGCGATGACCCGGCTGGCCGCGGCCTTCGCCGCGCGCGATCTCGACCGCGCCTATCTCGCGCTCTGCTGGGGCCTGCCCAACCCCGCCGAGGGCGTCATCGCCGGCGCGATCGGGCGCGATCCGCGCGATCGCAAGCGCATGGCGGTGCGCGCGGCGGGCGGCAAGCCGGCGCTCACCCGCTATCGCCTTGAGCGCGCCTGGTTCGCCGCGGTGGCGCAGCTCGAATGCCGGCTCGCCACCGGGCGGACGCATCAAATCCGCGTCCACCTCGCCAATGCCGGTCATCCGCTGGTCGGCGATCCGGTCTATCTCCGCCGTCTGCCTGCTTCGGCCCGCGTCGTTCCCCAGGCCATTCGCGGCGCGCTGCTCGATTTCCCCCGCCAGGCGCTGCACGCGGCGCGGCTCGGCTTCGCCCATCCGCTGACCGGCGCGCCCTTGCTTTTCACCGCGCCGCCGCCACCCGACCTCGCCGACCTGCTCGCCGCGCTGACGCGGGCGGCAGGCGCCGCGCATGGAGCCATTCTTAAATCCAATTCATCATGTCGGGTTTATGTTGACAGGACTTCGTTGGTCCTGTATCAAACCAACACTAGCCGGGCGCATCCCGAGCCTGATGAACCCACCCCGATCACGCCAGGATCCAATGGACTCCGGCGAAAACGCGGATCTTTCTCGGGTTCATAATAAATCGGTTCGGGCTTGCGTCAGATCAAGGCTTTTCGCAGCGAAAAGCCGTTCATTTTTCCAGGTATCGGGCAGCAGGCTGGCGCCGTCGTGGGCGGGGCCGGTTCGCCCGGACGAAAGGAGCCGCGTGTCATGGCCTCTGCCGTCGTCAATCTCGCCCCCGAGGGCAATCTCGCACGGTATCTCCAGGAGATCCGCAAGTTTCCCATGCTGTCGGCCGAGGAGGAGCTAGAGCTTTCCCGCCGCTGGCGCGACCAGGAGGATACCGAGGCGGCGCATAAGCTCGTCACCTCGCATCTCCGCCTCGTCGCCAAGATCGCCATGGGCTATCGCGGCTACGGCTTGCCAATGGGCGAGCTGATCAGCGAGGGCAATGTCGGCATGATGCAGGCGGTCAAGCGCTTCGACCCCGATCGTGGCTTCCGCCTCGCGACCTATGCGATGTGGTGGATCCGCGCCGCCATCCAGGAATACATCCTGCATAGCTGGTCGCTGGTCAAAATGGGCACGACGGCGGCGCAGAAAAAACTGTTCTTCAACCTGCGCCGGCTCAAGGGCCAGATGCAGGCGATCGAGGATGGCGATCTGCACCCCGAGCAGGTCGCCAAGATCGCCCATCTGCTCGACGTGCCGGAGCAGGACGTGGTCAGCATGAACCGCCGCCTCACCGCGCCCGATCACAGCCTGAACGCACCCTTGCGCAGCGATGGCGATGGTGAATGGCAGGACTGGCTGGTCGATGACAGCGAGAGCCAGGAGACGGTGATCGCCGAGCGCGAGGAGGTCGCGGGGCGCCAGGCGCTGCTCGGCAGCGCGCTGAAAACCCTGAACGACCGCGAGCGCCACATTCTCATCGAGCGCCGCCTCAAGGAGAATCCGACGACGCTTGAGGAACTCTCGCAGCAATACAACATCTCGCGCGAGCGGGTGCGCCAGATCGAGGTCCGCGCTTTCGAGAAGCTGCAAAAGGCGATGAAAACCGAGATCACCGAACGCCGTCGGGCGCAGGTCGAGCCGCGGGTCTGACCACGGCGCGGAGCGAGACATCCGGCGCCGGGGCGTGGGGTCCCGGCGTCGGCGGTGTCTCTTTTCGGGCTATTCCCTTGCCACCAGAGGGCGCTATTGATCGTCCCGCATGAGCCGTCCCGCCCCCGCCGTCGTCTGGCTGAAAGCCGAAGCTCGAATAGCGCGCCGCCTCGCCGCCCCGGTGGCGGGGCTGGGCCTCCTTGATGTCGCGCTGGCGGCCGGCCAGGCGGGCTGCGTCGCGACCATACTCGCCGGCGTGTTTGCTCCCTATGGCGCGGAAAACCACAGCGCGGCGCCGGCGAGCTGGGCGCTCGCCGGCTTTGTCCTCATAGCGCTTCTCCGCGCCTTAGCCCGGTGGCGGGCCGAGACGGCGGCGAGCCGCGCCGGCATCGCCGGGCGGCGGCGGTTGCGCGATGGCGTGATGGCGCGCCTGCTGGATGCCGGGCCGGCCCTGTTGCGCCAGCACCATTCCGGTGAGCTTGCCAGCGCCGCGATCGATCGCGTCGAGGCGATGGAGGGGTTCTATGCGCGCTGGCTCGCGGCGCGGGCGCTGGCGATCGCCGGGCCGGCGCTGATCGCCGCCATCGCCGCCCTCGTTGATCCGCGCGCGGCACTTGGCCTGGTTCTGGCCGGACTGCTGGTGCCGCTCGGCATGGCGCTGGCCGGAATCGGCGCGGCGCGCGCCGCGCGCCAGCAATTCCTCGCCATGACCCGGCTACAGGCACGGTTTCTCGACCGCGTGCGCGGCATCGCCACCATCGTGCTCTACGGGCGAAGCGAGGACGAGGCGCTGGGTCTGGCCGCCGCCGCCGATGAATTGCGCCGGCGCACGCTCCGTGTGTTGCGCGTGGCCTTTCTTTCCTCGACCGCGCTTGACCTCGCCATGGTCGCGGCGCTGGTCGGTTTCGCGCTGCACTATGCCAGCGATCTTTCCCTGGGCCGGCTGGCCTCGCCCGGTCGGGCGCTGTTCCTGCTGCTGCTGGTGCCGGAATTCTTCGCCCCCCTGCGGGCTTTCGCGGCGGCCTACCAGGATCGCCTGCAAGCCCATACCAGCGCAGACGCGCTGGCCGGCCTGCCGCCATCCGCGCCGCCCGCGCCCGAGGCCCGCCCCCATGAAATCCGCACCATCGCGGCCAGCGGGGTGAGCGTGGCCTTCGAGAACGTCCATTTCGCCTGGGACGCGGCGCGCGGCCCGGCCCTCGATGGCGTGAGCTTCCGCGTCGCCGCCGGCGAGACCCTGGTTCTCGTCGGCCCCTCGGGGGCGGGGAAATCGACCATTATCGAGATGTTGCTCGGCTTCATCCGCCCCGATCAGGGGCGGGTCACGATCAATGGCGCGGATATCGCGAGCATCGTACCCGGCGCGCTCAATCGGCTGATCGCCTGGATCGGCCAGCGGCCGATGCTGTTCGCCGGCAGCCTCGCCGAAAACATCCGTTTCGCCCGCCCCGAGGCGAGCGAGGCCGAAATCGTTGAAGCGGCGCGGCTCGCCCGCGTCGATGAATTCGCCGCCCTCCTCCCCGCCGGGCTCGCCACCCCGGTCGGCGAAGGCGGCTATGGCCTCTCCGGCGGGCAGGCGCAGCGGGTGGCGATCGCCCGGGCCTATCTGCGCAACGCGCCGCTGCTGCTGCTCGACGAGCCGACCGCGCATCTCGATCCGGTGACCGAGGCCGAGGTGCTGGACAGCCTGCGCCGGCTCGCCTTGCGCCGCACGGTGATCGTCGCCAGCCATTCCGCCGCCGCCCACGCGCTTGGCGGCCGCCGGCTCGATCTGCGGCAAGGGCGGGTGCTGGCGGCCACGGCGCGTGGCGCGGCGTGAGCGCGCTGCTCCGCATCAGTGCCCTTTGGCGCGGGCGCTGGCCCTCGCTGACGCTCGGCGCCGCGGTCGCCCTCGTTTCGGCCCTGGTCGCGGTGGCGCTGATGGCGACGGCGGGAAACCGGGTGGCCGCCGCGGTTGGCGCGGCGGGGCTCGCGATGGCCGGGGGCGTGATGCTCCGCTTGCTCGGCGCCGGGCGGGTGGTGCTGCGCTATCTCGAGCGCCTCTTCACCCATGACGCGACGTTTCGTGCCCTTGGCGATCTCCGGGTGTGGTTTTTCCGCGGCCTTGCGGCGCGCGCGGCCGGTGGGCTCGGTTTCCGTCGCGCCGGCGACATGCTGGCGCGGCTGGTCAATGACATCGAGGCGCTTGATGCGCTTTATTTGCGCATTTTCATCCCCCTTCTCGGTGCTCTCGCGCTGCTGCCGCTCCTGGTGGTCGTCATCGGGCGCCGAAGCCTGGTGCTGGCCGCGATCGAGGCGGCATTGTTCCTGAGCGCGGCGCTGCTGCTGCCGTGGTGGACGGGGCGCGGCACGTTGCGGGGGGGCGTGCGGCAGGCCGAGGCGATGGCGGGGCTCAGGGTCGCCGCGCTCGATGCCTTGAGCGGCATTCGCGAGGTGCGCGCGTTTGGCGCCGAGGGCCGCATGCTGGCCCTGGTGCAGGCGCGCCAGGCGCGGCTTTTCGCCGCCCAGCACGCCCAGGCGCTGCGCCTCGCCTACGCGGGCGCGGGGGCGTTCCTGGCGGCGGCGGCGGCGCTGTTCGCCGTGCTTCTCGCCGCCCCCCTGCTCGGCGTGGCCAGCGTGCTCATTCTGTTCCTGACCATGGCCGCCTTCGAGGCGATCGCCGGCCTGCCGCGCGCCGGCGCCCTGGCTGGCCACGCCGCCGCCGCGGCCGCGCGGGTGCTGGGCGCCGCCGAGGCGGCGCCGGCGCTCGCCGATCCGATCAGCCCGGCCGCACCGCCACGCGGCCACGCGCTGCGTTTTGAGGCGATCACCTTCGGCTGGCAGCCCGATCGCCCGGCGGTATTCGAGGGGCTGACGCTCGACGTCCCCGAGGGCGCGCATGTCGCCGTGCTCGGGCCTTCGGGGGCGGGCAAATCGACGCTCGCGGCGCTCGCTCTGAAAGTGGCCGCGCCCCAAGCCGGCCGGGTGTTGTTGGGCGGCGTCGATATCGCGACGCTGGCGGCGGGAGAGGTGCGTCAGCGCATCGGCTGGCTCGGCCAGACGACGCATCTCTTTGATGACACCATCCGCGCCAATCTGCTGCTCGCCCGCCCGGCCGCGGACGAGGCGGCGCTGTGGGCGGCGCTGGACGCGGCGCGCATCGCCGAGACGGTGCGCGCCCTGCCCGATCGGCTCGATACCTGGGTGGGCGAAGCCGGCGCGCGGTTTTCCGGCGGACAGGGCAGGCGGCTCGCTTTGGCCCGCGCCTTGCTTTCGCCGGCGCCGCTGCTCATCCTCGATGAACCCTGCGCCGGGCTCGATGCCGCGACCGAGCGCGCCTTCCTCGCCACCCTGAACGACGCCGCTGCGGGCCGCAGCGTGCTGCTGATCACCCATCGCCTGACCGGCGTCGAACGGCTCGACCGCATCTGGCGCCTCTCCGGCGGCAAGGCGGTCGCGGCGGCCGGCTGAGAGTTTGAAAAAGAATGCCCTCTTTCTCGGAATCCGACGGAAAAAAGCCAATGTTTCCAGAGGGCGTGCTTTTTCAAGTTCGATTGATTTTCAGGCTCTGAGAGGTGTCCGGCGTTTCCGCGGGGCCGCTTTCCTGAGCAAGGCGCTGTTGCTATACCCGCCTTCCGGCGAATAGTGGGGGAGGAGCGGGCCTCGGCGTCGGGCGCGTCGGGCGCATCGGGCGCATCGAACATGGCCTCCGGGTACCGCGAGCGGAGTGGCCGAGTAGGGATAGAGACGATGAAGTTCAAGGCCGATCGAGCCACTCTGCTGAAGGCGCTGGCCCATGTGCAGAGCGTGGTCGAGAAACGCAACACCCTGCCGATCCTCGCCAATATCCTGATCAATGCGCGCGACGGGCGGCTTGCGCTCACCGCGACCGACATGGAAATCGCGGTGGTGCAGGAGGCGGCGGCGAATGTCGCCCAGGACGGCGCGACCACGGCGCCGGCGGCGACGCTCTACGAGATCGTGCGCAAGCTCCCCGAGGGCGTCGAGGTGGAGTTCGAGCATGGCGGCGGCGACGCGGCGCTGGTGCTGCGCGCCGGCCGTTTCGCCACCAGCCTGAACGCGCTGGCGGTCGATGATTTCCCGGTGATGACCGCGGGCAGCCTGCCGCACCATTTCAGCCTGCCGGCCCGCGTGCTGCGCGGCATGATCGATCGTACCCGGTTCGCCATCAGCACCGAGGAAACCCGCTACTATCTCAACGGCATCTATCTGCACGCGACCGAGAGCGAGGGCACGCCGGTGCTGCGCGCGGTGGCGACCGATGGCCATCGCTTGGCCCGCGTCGAGGAGAAGCTGCCCGAGGGGGCGTCCGGCATGCCCGGCGTGATCGTGCCGCGCAAGACCGTCGCCGAATTGCGCAAATTGCTCGAGGAAACCAGCGACGAGGTGAAAATCGCGCTTTCCGATACCCGCATCCAGTTCAGCCTGGGGCCGGTGACGCTGACCAGCAAGCTCATCGACGGCACGTTTCCCGAATACGAGCGCGTCATCCCGCGCGGCAACGATAAGATTCTGCGCGTCACGAAAAAGGATTTCGCCGAGGCGGTGGGCCGGGTGGCGGCGATTTCGCTGGAGCGGGCGCGCCCCGTGAAGCTGTCGCTGGCGCGCGATCTCCTGGTGCTCTCGGCGGCCAGCCCCGAGCACGGCACCGCGACCGAGGAGCTTGATGGGGCGCGGGTGCATTACGATTCGGGGCCGCTCGAAATCGGCTTTCAGGCGCGCTACATCACCGATATCACCGATCAGATCGAGGGCGAGGTGGAGTTTCTGCTCGCCGATGGCGGCGCGCCGACCGTGGTGCGCGATGCCGGCGACATGAGCGCGCTCTACGTGCTGATGCCGATGCGTGTCTGAACCGCCATCCCTCCGCCTGGGCCGGCTCACGCTCAGCCAGTTCCGCAATTACGGGCGGCTGACATGGCGGCCGGGGGCGCGGGTCGTGGCGATTTTCGGGCCGAATGGCGGCGGCAAGACCAATCTGCTGGAGGCGGTCTCGCTGCTCGGCGCGGGACGCGGCCTGCGCGGCGCGCGGCTTGGCGAGATGGCGCGGATCGGCGGCGCGGGCGCCTTCGCGGTCGCCGGCCGCTTCGAAACCCCGCTCGGCTGCGTCACGATCGGCACCGGCACGGAAGCCCATGACGTCACGCGGCGCGCTTTTCGCCTCGACGGCCAGGCGCCACGGAGCCGGGCCGAGATCGCCGCGCGCATCGCCCTGGTCTGGCTGACGCCGGCGATGGACCGATTGTTCCAGGAAACCGCGTCGGGCCGGCGGCGCTTCCTCGACCGGCTGGTGGCGGCGCTCGAGCCGGCGCAGGCCCGTGAACTCGCCGCGCATGACCTGGCGCTCGCTGAGCGTGGCCGGCTGCTACGCGAGGGGCGGGCGAATGCCGCCTGGCTCAATGCCCTTGAAGACGCCATCGCCCGCCACGCCGTCGCCGTGACGGCAGCGCGGCTGGACGTCGCGCGGCGGCTGAACGCGGCGCTCGCTTGCCATGGCGCGGGCGGTTTTCCGCCTTCCCGCCTGACGCTGCTGTCGCCGATCGCCGATCGTCTCGCAGCCGCCCCGGCGCTCGCCGTGGAAGAGGAGCTGCGCGCCGAACTCGCCCGCGCCCGCGACCCCGATGCCGTCGCGGGGGGGGCGCGGATCGGCGCGCATCGGGCCGATTTTCAGCTCACCGATCTCGCCAGCGGTGTTCCCGCGACGCGCGCCAGCACCGGCCAGCAGAAGGCGCTGCTGATCGGGGTGATCCTCGGCCATGCCGCGCTGGTGGCCGAGGCGCGCGGATCAGCGCCGATCCTGCTGCTCGACGAGCCGATGGTGCATCTCGATGCCGAGCGCCGCGCCGCTCTGGCCGCTGCCCTTGGCGCGCTCCCGGCGCAGGCGCTGATTACCGGCAGCGATCGCGAGACTTTTCTTCCTCTCGCCGGCTTCGCCGCCGGCTGGCACTGCGCCGATGGCGCGCTCCGCGCCGATCCGGCTTTTTGCCACGACCGGGACGCGCCACGGTCCGTTCTGGCCGGTGCCGAGTTTCAAGCTGAGACACTGCCCGCTGGCTTGCCCTCTGGGTTTTGTGCGCCGCGGGGTCTATAAAGGGATTTCCTAGATATATTCCACAAGGAGCCTCCCGCAGGCATGTCCCAACCCGCAGCCCCTCTGCCTGAAGCCGATCTCCCCGAAGCCTATGACGCCTCGGCGATCTCGATCCTGCGCGGGCTCGAGGCCGTGCGCAAGCGGCCGGGGATGTATATCGGCGACACCGATGACGGCTCGGGCCTGCATCAGATGGCCTTCGAGATCATCGACAACGCCATGGACGAGGCGCAGGCTGGCTTCGCCCGCAATGTCCGCGTCACGCTGAACGGCGACGGCAGCATGACGGTGCGCGACGATGGCCGCGGCATCCCGACCGATATCCACCCCGAGGAAGGCGTCTCGGCGGCCGAAGTGGTGCTGACGCGGCTCCACGCGGGAGGGAAGTTCAACCAGAACTCCTATAAGGTCTCGGGCGGGCTGCATGGTGTGGGGGCGGCCGTCGTCAATGCTCTCTCGGAATGGATGGAGGTGCGCGTCTGGCGATTGGGGCGGGAATATTTCATCCGCTTCCAGGGCGGCGAGGCCGCGGCGCCGCTGGCCGATCGCGGGCCTTCCGAGGCGGCGACCGGAACCGAGGTGACCTTCAAGCCCGACCCGGCGGTGTTCACCCGCACCGAGTTCGAATTTTCCATTCTTGAACGACGGCTGCGCGAGTTGGCGTTTCTCAATTCCGGCATCGCGATCACGCTCAGCGATGAGCGCCACGCCCCGCCGCAGCTCGCGGAATTCCGCTATGACGGCGGGCTTGTCGCCTTCGTCGAATGGCTGGAGCGCAGCAAGACCGCGGTCTTCACGCCGCCCATCAGCCTCCGCGCCGCCGAGAGCGCGCAAGGCATCAAGGTCGAGTTCGCGCTCTCCTGGAACGATAGTTTCCACGAGACCATGCTCTGCTTCACCAACAACATTCCGCAGCGTGACGGCGGCGCGCATCTCGCCGGCTTCCGCGCTGCCCTGACCCGCGTCGTGACGAAATATGCGGAAGGCATGGGCAAAAAAGACAATCTCGCGCTGGTCGGCGAGGATATGCGGGAAGGTTTGACGGCGGTTTTGTCGGTCAAGGTGCCGGATCCCAAATTCTCCTCCCAGACCAAGGACAAGCTGGTCAGTTCCGAGGTCCAGCCGGTGGTCCACGCGCTGGCCGCGGACGCCATCGCGCACTGGTTCGAGACCCATCCCAAGGAAGCGCGCGGGATCATCCAGAAGGTGATGGACGCGGCAAGCGCGCGCGAGGCGGCGCGCAAGGCGCGCGAGTTGACCCGGCGCAAGGGCGTGCTCGATGTCTCGACGCTGCCGGGCAAGCTCGCCGATTGTCAGGAGCGCGATCCGGCGAAGGCGGAAATTTTCATCGTCGAGGGCGATTCGGCGGGCGGCTCGGCGAAGCAGGGGCGTGATCGCAAATCCCAGGCGATCCTGCCATTGAAAGGGAAAATCCTCAATGTCGAGCGCGCGCGCTTCGATCGCATGCTCTCCTCGGTCGAGGTCGGCACGCTGATCACGGCTCTCGGCACCGGCATTGGCCGCAGCGATCCCGACCAGGGCGGTTTCGATATCGCCAAGCTCCGCTACCATCGCATCATCATCATGACCGACGCCGATGTCGATGGCTCGCACATCCGCACGCTGCTGCTGACATTCTTCTTTCGCCAGATGCCGGAACTCATCGAGCGCGGCCATCTCTTCATCGCCCAACCGCCGCTCTATCGCGCCAAGCGTGGCAACGACGAGCGCTATCTCAAGGACGACGCGGCGCTGGAGGCCTTCTTGCTCGACAAGGTGCTGGCCGAGGCCAAACTCGTCTATGCCGAGAGCGGCGAGGTCGCCGGCGCCGATCTCGCCCGCGAGGTCGGCTTCCTCCGCGAGGCCAGCCATCGCCTCACCCGGCTCGGCGAGGCGGCGCCGGTCGCCCTCCTCGAACAGGCGGCGATCATCGGGGTGCTGGCGCCCGAGGCCGCGCGTGACGCTGCCCGCGCCCAGGCGCTGGCGGCGCGGCTCGATCGGATTTCAGCGCCGAACGAGGGCGGCTGGGTGGTCGCGGCCGATGGCGCCGGCCTCACCCTGGCGCGCACCGTGCGCGGCGTGGCCGAGCGCCATACGCTCGATGCGACGGTGTTGCGGAGTGCCGAGGCACGCTGGCTGACGGAGCGGGCGGAGGCGCTGCGGCAGCGCTTCGAGGTTCCGGCGCGGCTCGACCTGGAGAAGGAAAGCCGCGCTGTCACCGGCCCGTTTGATACCTATGAGCGCATCCTGGCGCAGGGGCGGCGCGGCCTCGCCATCCAGCGCTTCAAGGGTCTTGGCGAGATGAACCCCGAACAGCTCTGGAAGACCACGCTCGATCCCGCGGCGCGCACGTTGCTGCAAGTGAAAGTCAGCAACAACGAGGACGCGGCGCTGGTATTCAGCACGCTGATGGGCGATGTCGTCGAGCCGCGGCGCGAATTCATCGTTGGCAACGCGCTCAAAGTTGCCAATCTCGACGTCTAGGAAACCCCACCATGCCACGAATGATGCTGTTCCTGACTTTATTTCTGCTCGGCGCGGCGGCGGCGCGGGCCCAGGGACTGGCCTTCGTGATCGATTCCGCGGGGGCTGCGGTCAGCGTTGTCGATGTCGGGAGCGAGCGCGAAATCCGCCGCATTCCGGTCCTGCGCGAGCCGCACCACATGGCGCTCACGCCGGACCATCGTTTTCTCCTCATCGGCGATACCACGGGCAACGAATTGCTTTTTCTTGATCCGCGAAGCGGGGAAATCCTGCGCCGCCTCACCGTCAGCGATCCCTATCAGTTGCAGTTCAGCCCGGACGGCAAATGGCTTGTAGTCAATGGCCTGGCACGCAACCAGGTCGACATTTTTGATGCTAAGGACTACCATCTTGTGCATCGCGTCGCGCTGAAATCGATGCCGAGCCATCTCAATTTTTCACCCGATTCGAGCACCGTCTATATCACCCTACAGGGCACCGACCGGCTCGCCGCGATCGCGCTTGGCAGCGGTGCGGTGCTGTGGGACACGGAAGTGGGCGAAACGCCGGCCGCCGTGCTCTGGCACAATGGCCAGTTGCTGGTCGCGGTGATGGGCGGCAACGGCATCAGTGTCGTCGATCCGGCGACCGGGTTGGTGCGCGCGCGCATTCCGACCGGGCGCGGGGCGCATAATCTCTTTCTCTCGCCCGATGGCAAGGTGATCTATGTCACCAACCGCATCGATGGCACGCTCGCGGTGCTGGATGCGCAAAGCCTGAAAGTCATGCGCGAGATCCGCGTCTCGGGCGGCCCCGACGATCTCGATTTCGGCCCCGACGGGCGGCTTTGGATCTCTCGTCGCTTCGCCCATAGCGTGGCCGTGCTCGATCCCGTGAGCGGGCATTATGACGTGATCGAGGTCGGCCGCTCGCCGCACGGCATCTGGCTCAACACCCATGACCATCTGCCGCGCGCGTTGGCCGGCACGGCGCCGCCGCATTCATGAGCGATCCGTTCGACACTCTGGCGGGCTGGCTCTCCGAGCATCTGCTGATCCCGCTGCTCTGGCAGGTCGGGCTGATGCGCTGGGAGGATCTGGCCTATGGCTGGGCGCTGTTCGCCACCTACGGTGCCGTGCAGGTCGCGCTAATGTATGCGATCTGCCTGCCGCTCGAGCGGTTTTTTCCCATCGAGCGTTGGCCCGATCACCGCGTCGAGCTGACCGACATGTTCTACACCGTACTCGCCCGCGTCGGCCTGCTGCCGCTGGTCACTTTCGTGCTGTTTTTCCGCGTCCAGGTGGCGTTTTCCGGCTGGCTCACCGATCACGGCTACGTGCCCCCGACGCTGGAGCGCGCCATCCCCGGCCTGCTCGGCCACCCCATCCTCACCTTTCTCGCCTATGCGCTGATCCTCGATTTCGCCGATTACTGGCGCCATCGCCTCTCGCATCGCTTCCGCTGGTGGTATGCGCTGCACGCCCTGCATCACGCGCAGCGGCAGATGACGTTCTGGTCCGATGACCGCAACCACCTGCTCGACGATCTCATCGCCGCCTTGTGGTTCGGCGTGATCGCCCTCGGCGTCGGCGTGCCGCCGCTACAATTCCCGCTCCTCGTCCTGGTGTTGCGGTTCCTCGAAAGCCTCTCGCACGCCAACACGAGGCTTTCCTTCGGCTGGCTCGGTGAGCGGCTGCTGATTTCGCCGCGCTTTCACCGCGTCCATCACGCGGCGCGCGCGGCGGGCAAGCAGAGCTGCAACTATGGCGCGGTGTTTCCCTATTGGGATATGCTGTTCGGCACGGCGGACTTCACCACGCAATACGCCCCGACCGGCGATCCGCGCGCCCCCGAAGCGCTCGCCTCGGGCGGCTATCTCGCGCAACAATGGGCAGGGCTACAGGGTTTCATCCAGGCGCTGGCGCCACCGCGGAGGCATCTCTCATGAGCGATTTTCGGCGCGGCGGGCTTTTCGCGGTTTTCGCCGTCTTGGCGCTCGCCGGCTGCACCGGGCCCGAGCAAAATGTGCGCTATGCCTGCTCGCACGGCATGATCCTCAACGTCACCTACGAGGAGGGCGCGGAGCGGGCAAGGATCGGCGACATGATCGGCCAGGTGCGGGTGCTGCCCGAGATTTCGAGCGATGCCACCGGCACGGTCTATCGCGATGCCTCCGTCACCTTCATTCGCAGCGGCAACACCGCGACCTACGCCGCCAATGACAGCAGCCATCAAACCGAAACCTGCGTGGCGCGAACTTCCGTGCCTATCTCGCCAGCCACGCCGGCACCGGCAGGTTCTTCGAACGCAGGAAATCCGGGTTGAACAGTTTCGACTGATAGCGCGCCCCGCCATCGCAAAGAATGGTGACGACGGTGTGGCCGGGGCCGAGATCGCGGGCGACGCGCATGGCCGCGGCGATATTGATCCCCGCCGAGCCGCCGACGGAGAGCCCCTCCTCGATCAGCAGCGCGAAAATCGCCGCCAGCGCCTCTCGATCGGGAATGCGCACGGCATCATCGATCGGCGCCCCCTCGAGATTGGCCGGCACGCGGGACTGGCCGATACCCTCGGTGATGGAACTCCCCGAAACCGAGAGATCGTTCGACTTCACCCAGCCATAGAGCCCGCTCCCTTCGGGGTCGGCGAGCACGATGCGCACGCCCGGATTGCGCGCCTTGAGCGCCAGAGCGACGCCGGCGAGTGTGCCGCCGGTGCCGCAGGCGCAGGTGAAGGCGTCGATCCGTCCCGCCGTCTGCTCCCAGATCTCGCGCCCGGTGGTCGCGCGATGGCCCTCGCGATTGGCGAGATTGTCGAACTGATTGGCCCAGACGCCGCCCAATTCTTCCGCGAGCCGGCGCGAGACATGCACGTAGTTGCCGGGGTCGCGATAGGGCTTGGCCGCCACGAGGCGGAGATCGGCGCCGATCATGCGAAGAAAATCGATTTTTTCCTGGCTTTGCGTCTCGGGCATGACGATCACCGCGCGATAGCCCCGCGACTGGCCGACGAGGGCGATGCCGATACCGGTATTGCCCGCCGTGCCCTCGACGATGACGCCGCCAGGTTTGAGCGTGCCCCGCCGCTCAGCGTCCGTGATAATCGCCAGCGCCGCGCGGTCCTTGACCGAGCCGCCGGGGTTCATGAACTCGGCCTTGCCGAGGATGGTGCAGCCTGTCGCCTCGGAGGCGCGCCGGAGGCGGATCAGCGGGGTGTTGCCGATCGCCTCCGAGAGATCGGCGGCGGGCGACGGGGCGGGGCGAGATGCCATGATGCGCGTACTCCTCGCCCCAGCATGCCGCCCCCGCTTCGCCGGCGCAACGGGCGGGTGTCACGCCACCGGCGCTGCAAATGACTCGGCTCAATCTGGCAGCTTCGGCGCCTTCGGCGGGCCGCTCTCCTCGTCGCTGAGACGGGCGATCTCGCCGAAGCCGAAGAGCAGCAGCAAGAGGCCGATGATCACCTCGGCGCTGGCGAGCAGCCGCACCAATTGCCCATCGGGCACGATGTCGCCATAGCCCACGGTGCTCAGGGTGATGACGCTGAAATAGAGCGCCTCGCCGAACGAGAGATAGTGATCGGCGGAGGTGGTGACGAATTGCGGCGTCTCGGCCGACATCTCGGCGAGCCGGTAAAGGCAGGCAAAGACCACGACGAGCAGCGAATAGAGCGTGAGAAACGCTGTCATTGGGATCAGCAGCCGGTCGAGCCGCCCGGCGACGCCCTCAAAAATCAGCGTCACATCGATTAGCAATAGTACGATATCGCGCACCGCGCGGACGATGAAGCCGGAAATGATCACCATAGCGGCGAGCAGCACCAGGCCTTGCGTGGCGGCGTCGAGATGCAGGCGCGGCACCGCGAAGGACGCGGCGCCGACGATCGACACCCCCGGCAGCCAGCGCCGCAGGCTCGGCAAATTGGTCAGTTGGCGCTGGCGCCGGGCGCGGATCATCGCGCCCACCTGGCGGCGGCGGATGAAGCAGGTGACGAGGAAGGCCACGACCGGCAGGCCGAGGGCGATGAGCGAGGCGGGGTGAGGGGCGGCGGCGAAATTGGATTCACGGAAGAAGAAAAAAGCGCAGGCATAGACCGCGAGGAAATTCGCCAGCGTCATACCGAAATGCGTTCCGCCATGCGTGCCGCCGGAGAACGCCACGTAGAAAAACCCGAAGCCGAGGCCGCAGACGGCGAGCGCGGCGGCGTCGAATTTCCAGTCCTCGCCAGCGGCGACCGCGACCAGTCCGACCAGGATGAGGGTGAAGATGAGCGGCCGCAGCCAGTTGACGCGGCTCTCGCGGCGCGCGGCGACCCCAGCGTCGGCCATGCTTTGTCCCCCTTTGTACCATCGGTCCCGATCGAGCGCGCTCATACCATCCCAGGGGCGCTCCGAAAATCAAAACCTCGGCCGGCCGGCTAAGCGTTGCGGCGACGCGCGATCGTGCCTAACCTCCGGGTTCCCGCAATAGCTTGAGGCGAGGCGTGCGATGGGATTCCGTGAGACTGGCGAAGCTTCCCGGCGTCATTTCCTCCGTGGGGCGGGCCTCCTCGGCCTCGCCTCCCTGCTCGCGCCCCGGCGGGCGGGCGCCGAGGAGACGGAAAAGCGCGCCCGGCAGCCCATTGGCGTCATCGGCGCCGGCCATATCGGCGGCACGGTCGGCGGGCTCTGGGTCAAGGCCGGGCACGACGTGATGTTCGCCTCGCGCAATCCGGCCGAACTCACCACGCTGGTCGCCAGCCTCGGCGCCCGCGCCCATGCCGGCAGCGTCGCCGAGGCGATCGCTTTCGGCGAGGTCGTCTTCCTCGCGGTGCCCTATGGCGCGATGCCGGAGATCGGGCATGATTATGGCGCGGCGCTCAAGGGCAAGATCGTGCTCGATGCCGGCAACGCCATCGCCCCGCGTGACGGCGCGATCGTCGCCGAGGCGGAAACCCTGGGGATCGGCCTCACCTCGCAAAAATACCTGCCCGGCGCGCGCTTGGTGCGGGCGTTCAACACGCTGAACTACAAGATCCTGGCCCAGGAGGCGAACCGGCCGCCCCCGCGGCTTGCCATCCCCATCGCCGGCGATGACGCCGAGGCCGTCGCGGTTGCCGCGCAACTGGTGCGCGACGCCGGTTTTGATCCCGTGGTGGTTGGCAAGCTCGCCGACGCGCGGCGCTTCCAGCGCGGCGCGCCGGGCTATGGCCAGGCGGTGAGCGCCCCCGAACTCAGGCAGAAGCTCTCGCTCGCGCCGTGATTTTTTCCCAACCGTGATTTTTCCCCAACACTGGCTCGCGCGGCTGCTTCCCGCGACCCGGGAAGAGCGATCCGCGGCGCTGTGGTCCTTTCTCTACTTCTTTGCGCTGCTCGCCGGTTACTACGTGCTGCGCCCGCTTCGCGACCAGCGCGGGATCGCCGGTGGCGTCAAGGCGCTGCCCTGGATGTTCACCGCGACCTTCGTTGCACTGCTGCTGGCGCAGCCGTTCTATGGCGCGCTGGTGGCGAAATTGCCGCGCCGGCGCTTCATCCCGATCGTTTATCATTTTTTCGCCGCCAACCTCGTGGTGTTCTGGCTGCTGCTGTCGCAAGCCATCGCCCCCGTCGCGGTGGCGCGGGTGTTTTTCGTCTGGGTCAGCGTGTTCAACCTCTTTGCCGTGACCGTGTTCTGGTCGTTCATGGCCGATCTTTTCACCAGCGAGCAGGGCAAGCGCCTGTTCGGCTTTATCGGCGCCGGCGGCACGGCCGGCGCCTTGCTTGGCCCGCTGATCACCCTCGCTCTGGCCGGCCCGATCGGCCCGATCAACCTGCTGCTCGTGGCCATCGTCTTTCTCGAATGCGCGGTGTTCTGCGCCCATCGCCTCGAATTTACCTCCGATCGGCAACCCGCCGCGCGCCGCGACGGGCAGCGCCTCGGCGGCAGTGCCTTCGCCGGATTGGCCGAGTTCATCCGCTCGCCTTATCTGCTCGGCCTCGGCGCGTGGGTGAGCCTGCTGTCGTTCAGCGCGACGATGCTCTATTTCGAACAGGCCCATCTCGTCGCCCGCGGCGTCCACGGCGCCGGCGCGCAGACCCGCGTCTTCGCCGGTATCGACCTCGCCGTGAGCCTGTTGACGCTGGCAACACAAATCTTTGCGACCGGCAGGCTGCTCGCCCGCTTCGGCACCGGGGCGGCGACGGCGGCGCTGCCGGCGGTCTATGTCGCGGGCTTCGCGGCGCTGGCGCTGGCGCCGAGCCTTGCCGTCGTCATCGCGATCCAGGTGACGCAGCGTTGGATGAATTTCGCCATCGCCAATCCGGCACGCCAGGTTCTGTTCACCGTGCTCGGGCGCGCGGAGAAGTATAAAGCGAAAAATTTGATCGACGTCGTCGTCTATCGTGGCTCGGATGCGGTTTCAGGCTGGGTGTTCGACAGTTTTCAAGCCGTGGGGCTGAAGCTCGGCGCCATCGCGCTCTCCGCGCTCCCGGTGGCCGCCCTCTGGCTCGTGCTCTCGGCGGCGCTGGGGCGGGCGCAGGAGCGCCGCGCGCGGCAACTGGCCATGATGGCGGAGGATTGACGCGCGCGCCGGCCCGCCGTTCTCGGCCCATGCGGGCCCATTTCCGGGAGTTTTCCAGATCAAACGCAATATCGTCATCCTCACCGCGGGCCTTACCGGCAGCTCCGTGCTGGCCGGGCTGTTGCAGCGCGCGGGCTATTGGGCGGGCGAGGCAACGGCGCAAAAGCGCGACTATGATACGTTCGAGAACCAGGAACTGGTGGCGCTGAACGAGCGTCTGCTGCGCGAAACCGGCTATTGCGGGCGCTTCGACCGCGCCTTCACGCCCGGCGATATCGTGATGGTTGAAGAACGATCGCGGGAGCTGGACCCGGCACCCTATCGGCTTTTCCTCGCGGCCTGCGAACGCCATCGGCCCTGGCTGTGGAAAGACCCGCGGCTCTGGCTCACGCTTCCCTTCTGGGCGCGGCTCATCGATTGCGAGCAGGTGCATTTCCTGCTGCTCACCCGCCAGCCCACCCAGGCCTGGATTTCCCACATTCTGCGCCGGCAAATCCAGACCCCGGGTTATTGCCGCGCCTATATGGCGGGCGTGCGCGATGCCTTCGCGACGTTTCTCGCCGAACGCGGCCTGCCCTTTCTTGAAATCATCTATGAGGATTTACTGCTTCGCCCGGAGGCATCACTCGCGCGTTTGGGGGAATTTATCGGCGCCCCGATCACGCTGGACAATCTCACCGAGGTTTTCCACCGCCCGCTCCATCGCCGCCATCACGGCCCCGCCGATCATCTCAAGGCGCTGCTGATCTATCTCCGTAACTACCGGCTGCGCGCGGGGGGATGATCCTTGCCCGAAAGGGCAGGGGACGATCTTTGCCCGAAAGGGCAGGGGGTAATCTTTGCCGCGCGCCACCCACGCTGCTACAAGGCGTCCGCATTTTTCCCCTTGAGCCAGGCAGGGACAGGGCGATGGCCGGACATTCGCAATTCAAGAACATCATGCACCGCAAGGGCGCCCAGGACGCCCGCCGTGCCCGGCAATTCGCCCGGCTGATCCGCGAAATCACCGTCTCCGCCCGTGCCGGCCTGCCCGATCCCGCGTCCAACCCGCGCCTGCGCGCCGCGATCGCCGAGGCACGCGGCGCCAACATGCCGCGCGACACCATCGAGCGGGCGATCAAGAAGGCCGCGGGCGGCCCATCGGGCGAGGATTTCGCCGAAATCCGCTATGAGGGCTACGGCCCGGCGGGGGTTGCCATCATCGTCGAGGCACTGACCGATAACCGCAACCGCACCGCGTCGGACATCCGCGCCGCCTTCAGCAAGCATGGCGGAACCTTGGGCGAGACCAATTCCGTGGCGTTCCTCTTCAGCCGCCTGGGCGCGCTGCGTTATCCGCGCAGCGTCGCCAGCGATGACGCGATGCTGGAGGCGGCGATCGAGGCCGGGGCGGAGAATGTCGAGAGCGACGCCGAGGGCCACGAAATCACCACCAGCGCCGAGGATTTCTTCGCCGTGCGCGATGCCCTGGAGGCGCGTTTCGGCCCGCCCGGGAGCGCCCGGCTGGAGTGGCGGCCCACCACCCTCGTCACGCTGGACGAGGAACGCGCCACAGGCGTGCTGAAACTGCTCGATGCGCTGGAGGAAAGCGAGGACGTGCAGAACGTCTATGCCAATTTCGATATTCCCGAGGCGGTGATGCAGAAGCTCTCCGCCTGATGATCCGTGTTCTCGGCCTCGATCCTGGGCTGCGTGCGACCGGCTGGGGGTTGATCGGCCAGGAGGGCAATCGTCTGGTCCACCTCGCCTGCGGGGTGATCGCGACCGAGGCCGCGACGCCGCTGGCCGAGCGCCTCTGCATCCTGCACAGCGCGCTTGCCGGCCTTATCGCGCTGCACCGGCCGGACGAAGCGGCGGTCGAGGAGACCTATGTCAACCGCAACGGCCAGGCGACGCTGAAGCTCGGCTATGCCCGCGGCATCGCTCTGCTGGCGCCCGCGCTCGCCGGCATCGCGGTCGCCGAATACGGCGCGAAATCGGTCAAGCGCGCGGTGGTCGGAACCGGCGGGGCGAGCAAGGAGCAGGTGGCGCTGATGGTACGCCGGCTGCTGCCGGGATCGACTCTGGCCCGCGCCGACGCCGCCGACGCGCTGGCCGTCGCGATCTGTCACGCCCATCACCGGGCGAGCCGCCTGGCCTGGGCGCGCGCCTCGTGATCGCCAGGCTTTCCGGGCTGGTGGCCGGGATCGAGGCCGAGCGCTGCGTCATTGACGTGGGCGGCGTCGGCTATCTCGTGCAGGCCTCGACCCGCACCCTCGCCGCCCTGCCCACGCCCCCGGTGCGGGTGACCTTGCTCATCGAGACCACGGTGCGCGAGGACGCGATCCTGCTCTATGGCTTTCTCGATCCCGCCGAGCGCGACTGGTTCCGCCTGCTCACCACCGTCCAGGGGGTGGGCGCCAAGGTCGCGCTCGCCATCCTCTCGACGCTGGCGCCCAACGCCTTGATCGCCGCCATCGCCGGGGGCGATCGCGCGGCGCTGACCCGTGCGCCCGGCGTCGGGGCCAAGCTCGCGATCCGCTTGCTCACCGAGCTGCGCGAGCGCGCCGGCGCCTTGCCCGGCGAGGGGGTCACGCTTCCTGGCGGGCAAGCCGTCGCGCCGGAACTCGCCGGGGTGGGGGGGGATGCGCTCTCGGCGCTGGTCAATCTCGGCTATCGCCGGGCGGAAGCGCAGGCGGCGGTTGCCCGCGCCATAGCCGAGATCGGCGAAGATGCCGGGCTCGATCAGGTGATCCGCGCCGGCCTCCGCCAGTTGGCGCGCTGAGGGTTTGAAAAAGAATGCCCCCTTGCCCGGAAAGCGACAGAAAAAACCCCATGTTTCCAGCGGGCATTCTTGTTCAAGTGCGATGGATTTTCAGGCTCTGAGGCGGCAATGAGCGAGGAGCATCCCGTCGTTTCTCCCTTGCGCGCCGTCGAGGACGCCGCCGAGGCCAGCCTGCGGCCGCGGAACCTCGCCGAATTCGTCGGCCAGAAATCGAGCCGGGAGAATCTGGCGATCTTCATCGAAGCGGCGCGGGCCCGCGGCGAGGCGCTCGATCATGTACTGCTGCACGGCCCGCCCGGCCTCGGCAAGACCACGCTCGCGCAGATCGTCGCGCGCGAGCTTGGCGTCGGGTTTCGCGCCACGTCCGGCCCGGTGATCCAGCGCGCCGGCGATCTCGCCGCCATCCTCACCAATCTCCAGCCGCGCGACGTGCTGTTCATCGACGAGATCCACCGCCTGCAACCGGCGATCGAGGAAGTGCTGTATCCCGCGATGGAGGATTTCCAGCTCGATCTGATCATCGGCGAGGGCCCGGCGGCGCGCAGCGTGCGCATCGATCTGCCGCCCTTCACCCTGGTCGCCGCGACCACCCGCGCCGGGCTGCTCGCGACCCCCTTGCGCGATCGTTTCGGCATTCCGCTCAGGCTGATTTTCTACACCCCGGAGGAGCTGGAGCTGATCGTCGCGCGCGGCGCGCTCCGCCTCGGCATGCGGCTCACCGCCGCGGCTGCCGCCGAAATCGCGCGCCGTGCCCGCGGCACGCCGCGCATCGCGGGGCGGCTGTTGCGCCGGGTGCGCGATTTTGCCGCGGTCGCCGGCATCGACCCGATCGACCAGGCGGCAACCGATGCGGCGCTCGCCCGGCTCGATGTCGATCATCTCGGCCTCGATGCCATGGACCGCCGCTACCTACGCCGCATCGCCGAGCACCACGGCGGCGGGCCGGTCGGCGTCGAGACCTTGGCGGCGGCGCTTTCCGAGGCGCGCGATACCATCGAGGATGTGATCGAGCCCTATCTCATCCAGGAGGGGCTCATTCTCCGCACCTCGCGCGGGCGGATGCTGGGGCGGCCGGGCTGGCGCCATCTCGACCTCACGCCACCTCCCCTGGTCGCCGGCCAACCCGACCTTCTCGCCCCCGACCTGCTTGCCGAAGATGAATAAAACGTCGGAAAACATTCATGTTCCGTGACGGTCGGCACGTCTATGACGTTCGGGTCTATTTCGAGGACACGGATGCCGGCGGCATCGCCTATCATGCGAGCTATCTCCGCTTCGCCGAGCGCGCGCGCACCGAGCTGTTGCGTGAGAGGGGGGTCGCGCATGCCGATTTGATCGCCGAGCATGGCATGTTCTTCGTGGTGCGGCGGGCGAAACTGGATTATCTGCGTCCGGCCATGCTTGACGACGCGCTTGCGGTGATCACCGAGACGCTGGCGGTGGGCGGCGCCTCGGCGCTCTTGCGCCAGAGCTTCTTTCGGGGCCATGAAGCGGCGCCGCTGGTGGTGCTCGACCTCTCGCTCGCCGTGGTGCGGCGGGCCGACCATCGCCCGGCGCGGCTGCCTGCGCGCTGGCGCGCGGCGTTGGCGGGGTTGCTGATGAAGAACGACGAGAACAAGGAGTAGGCTTGGTGGATCGGGCAGTGGATGCAGCCAATCTGGCGGCGGCGGGGGCGGATCTATCGCTCTGGGGTCTCTTCATGCAGGCCGATATCGTCGTCAAGTTCGTCATGCTGCTGCTGCTGGCGGCAAGCATCTGGGTATGGGCGATCGTGTTCGAGAAATGGCTGGCGCTGCGCCGCGTCGGCCGCGCCGCCGACCGCTTCGAGGACCGTTTCTGGTCGGGTGGCAGCCTTGATGAGCTTTACGAGCAGGAAGGCGCCAAGCCGACCAACCCGATCGCCGCCGTGTTCGGCGCGGCGATGGCGGAGTGGCGGCGCAGCCTGCGCGTCGCCGGCGCCGACGTCGCCCGCTCGGGCGTGCGCGAGCGGGTCGATCGGGCGATGACGGTGACCATCCAGCGCGAGATGGAGCGGCTGGAGCGCTGGACAATTTTTCTCGCCTCCGTCGGCTCGACCGCGCCCTTCATCGGCCTCTTTGGCACCGTCTGGGGTATCATGCATAGTTTTTCCGCCATCGCCGCGATGCATAACACCAATCTCTCGGTGGTGGCGCCGGGCATCGCGGAAGCGCTGTTCGCCACCGCGATCGGCCTCGTCGCCGCCATCCCCGCCGTGCTCGCCTACAACAAGATCAGCACCGATCTTGCCCGCTTCGCCGCGCGGCTGGAGGGGTTTGGCGCCGAATTCGGTGCTATCCTCTCCCGCCAGTCCGAGGAGCGCGTCTGAGCGATGGCCGCCTTCCTCGCCGGCAACGGCAATGGCCGCGGGCGCGGGCGCTATCGCCCGCTCGCCGAGATCAACGTCACGCCGCTCGTCGACGTGATGCTGGTGCTGCTGATCATATTCATGGTCACGGCGCCGCTGATGACCTCGGGCGTCGATGTCGATCTGCCGAAAACCGACGCCAAGCCGCTCAACAGCGACGCCCAGCCACTCACCGTCACGATCAACGCCGAGGGGCATATCTACCTCCAGGACAGCCAGGTGGAAATTCCCGATCTCGTCGCCAAGCTCCAGGCGGTTTCGCAGAATAATCCCGAGCGCCGCATTTTCGTGCGCGGTGACCGGGCGGTGAGCTATGGGCTGGTGATGCAGGTGATGGGCACGATCACCCAGGGCGGCTTCAGCAAGGTGGCGCTGCTCGCCGAACAGCCTCCGGCCGCCGCCGCGGCGCCGGCTGGGGCGGCTCCTGGCGCGGGAACGCCCGCCGCGCACAAACCCGGTCGCGGCTGAATTCGGTGCCTCGGGCAGCTCTGGGCAAGGCATGGATCGTGAGCTCAGACGCGGCGCCGCGGTTTCGCTGGCGCTGCACGTGGCGGTGGCGCTGGCCCTGCTGATCAGCCTGCCGGCCCGGCATCTGCCCGAGGAGCCGGAGGAGATGGCGGTGAGCATGCAGTTCACCGGACCCGCCCAGCCCACCCAGAAGGCCGCGACCGCGGGCCCGGTGCCGGCGCCGGCGCCCTTGCCGCAGCCCAACCAGGCGCCGCCCGCGCCCACCCCCCCCAAACCCGCCCCGATCGAG
>Ga0078972_1001438_pt1 | contig 88992 bp, 93 predicted proteins | sample YelNatPaOPGAMG01_FD_67568 | JGI IMG/M metagenome (GOLD analysis project Ga0078972, IMG submission 67568) | Hot spring thermophilic microbial communities from Obsidian Pool, Yellowstone National Park, USA - OP-RAMG-01 (SPADES assembly) (version 2) | ecosystem: Environmental > Aquatic > Thermal... | reverse complement strand
CAACTCTATCAGTCCTTGATTTGACAGATTTCATATCGATTGAAAAATTTTCAGTGGTTATCCCAAATTTTTTTGCTTCTTTTATGCTTTGAAAGAGTTCGGAAGAGGCAAGCCATGCTTTGGTTGGAATACATCCAACGTTCGTGCATGTTCCTCCCAAAAATTTTTCTTCCGCAATGGCAACCTTCATTCCAAGTTGAGATCCACGTATAGCAGCAACATATCCTGCCGGGCCTCCGCCCATTACAAAAAGATCGTATAACATAATTTCACCTCCGTAATATATGATATACTAAATCTCTTTTAAAAGTGAAATGAATGAAAAGCACGTAGCAGGTGGCGGAAAGAGAGTAGTGATTAGTGATTAGTGAGCAATGAGCAGTAAATGGCGAATGCCGGAGCCAACGATATTTCATATTTAAAGTTGATCAAGTATACAACTTTCACATGTATATTTTTAACTTCAAAAATGTTAAAATCCTCTTGAGAGGTGATCTATTATGAAAATCATTTTCATGAATCATTTGCAAGAAGATTGGATAAAAAAGGTAGAAGCACTTAAAAACGAATTTAAAGACGTTGAATTCATAATTTCTCAAAATCGTGTTGAAAATGAAAAAATGCTTGAGACCGCAGACGGTGTTGTAGGTGATCGCTTTTCACCGGACGAAATATCAAAAACTAAAAATTTGAAGGTCATATTCGTTCCATGGACAGGTGTAAACAATTTACCTTGGGAAGAAATCAAAAGCAAAAAAATAATTGTTTCAAACAATCATGCCAACGCTCAAATTGTGGCAGAACGCGCGATTGCCCTCACGTTATCTTTGATGGGCAGAATAGTTGAATACCACAACGATCTTTCAAAGGGCATTTGGCACGGTTTCTCGGGTGGAGATGCCAAAAACGCTTTTTGGACATCTTTAAGAGGAAAAAGTTGTGGCATAGGTGGCACCGGCAGCATAGGTAAAGAAACGGCAAAACTTTTAAAGGCTTTCGATTGCAAAACGATAGGATTTAAAAAGCAAAAATCGCATGAAAAAATAGATTTTTTCGACGAAATAACGTTCGATCTTGAAAACATGATCTCGAAAAGCGATATCATTTACATAGCCCTGCCGTTGACACCGCAAACAAAAGGCATCATAAATCGTGATGTCATCTCAAAAATGAAGGGTAAGTTTCTCGTGAATGTGAGCAGAGGAGATATCATAGACGAAAAAGCCCTTTACGATGGGATAAAGGACGGAATACTGGCCGGTGCCGCGATAGACACATGGTACAGGTACCCATCAAAAGAGACTCCGGCAACTTTACCTTCTTCGTACCCGATCCACAACTTCAAAAACGTCGTAATCTCTCCGCACGTGGGAAGTTTGACGGTTGAAGGAGTCGAAGGCATGGTGGATGCCACAATTGACAACATAAGAAGTTATATCAAAACTGGAAAACCTGTGAATGTGACAAATGCCGATCTGATGTATTGAAGAAGAATTTTGATCGGAAATGGGCGATCCGAAATCAATTGAAATAGAATTTCTCGACGGACCCTAAATGGCTTACGATCATCTTGTGATCGCAACGGGCGCCGTGAAAAATTATGAATCGATAGAAGGATTTAACGATTAGGGGTATTCTATTTTCGACGATACGCATGTACCTAAACTTTACGATCTCATGGCGAATTTTGAAGGATGAAAAATAGTCAATGTCTGTAAACTTCATCAAGGATGATCTGTACTTCATGTCCGTCCTTAAACGTCGGCAATCCTTCTATTTCTTCACCCATTATGGATTTGAAGAAAAAGATCAAAGACGTCATGTGGGCATCAATCATAAATCCTTGAGACAACTTTTGCGATGGGTAAACCTCAACGATGTTTCTGTAAAATTCATCTTTTAAAAGCAGGTCATCATCGAAATAAATATGTTTTGAATTCACATCAAAGACTTCTGGCACATAAGGGTTATTGGTGTCTATGAAGATCGAACCTTTTTCCGCGTATATTTCAAGTCTTGTGCCCTCTTTTCCGACTGCAACTCTCGAAGACTCTATCGTACCCGTTGCACCTGATTTCAAATCGGCAAAAATCAAAGCCCAATCGTCGACATCGACATTTTGCATTTTTTCTCCGTCGAATCTCTGCGTAACCACGGTTTTCATTTTTGACCGGACTGATTCGAAATCTCCGATCAAAAATCTCACAAGATCTATCATGTGAGATCCTAAATCGAAAAGAGCACCGCCACCACTCTTTGATCTTTCAAGGCGCCATGACATGGCCTTCGCTTTGTTCAAATAACTCGAGTGGAAAAATTCTCCCCGAAATGCGTACACCTTTCCGAGCAATTCCTGTGAAAGAATCGAATGTGCATAGGCCACCGCTGGTATGAATCTTATCATGAAAGCAACTTGATTTTTTACCTTACACTTTGAAACAGTCTTAACGATTTCTTCGGTCTCTTTCGAACTCATTCCAAGCGGCTTTTCGCAGTAAATGTTTTTACCTGCCAGGGCGGATGCCGTTATCTGATCTTTGTGAAGAAAATTGGGTGTACATATATCGACAAGATCGACATTCAAATCCAAAAGCGATTCAAATCTGTCCACGACATTTTTAAATCCCAGCGATATTCCTTCGCTTTTATGAGAAGGAGATGTTGTCGACAGCCCCGTCAAATCGATGTCAAAATCGAAAGATTCCACAAGTCTTATGTTTCTTATTGCCATAAGATGAATTCTCGCTATTCCACCGAGTCCGGAAAGTCCATAATTTATTTTCAAATCGTCATGCCTTCTTTTTTTAAATTAATCTGTGTACGCGCCCAAAATATTCATCTGTTTCTGTTAGATAGAGAATTCCCTGAATCAAACCAATTATGGCTGGAATTCCAGTCCAACAAAAGATAAGCATCAGAATGCCCCACCCGACGTTATGAAGGTAAAACTGGTGAATTCCAAGTCCTCCGAGCAATATACCCAAAATACCCGCCGTTATTCTTTTATGGTGAATATACTCCGCTCCACTTTCGTAAGGAGCATGAGAAAGTGGAATCGTGCTGGCGGGTTGTCTTACACCACATTTGGGACATATCTCTGCCTTTTCATCGATTTCGGCACCACAATTTACGCAATACTTCATTCCCGCTTCAGCCATAAAATACCCCCTTGAGATTCAATTTGTTCTATTTTACAACATAATTTATCCAAAACAAAAAAGCGGGCTTTCGCCCGCTTTTGGTGTTTAGATCAATATTCGGGAGGCATAGGAGGCATTTCTTTTTTCTCCTCCGGCTTTTCGACTATCGCAACTTCCGTTGTCAAAAGCATGGAAGAGATAGAAGATGCATTCTGAAGAGCACTCCTTGTTACCTTTGCAGGATCTATTATACCGGCTTCGAACATATCGACGAATTTTCCTTTAAGAGCATCGTATCCGTAAGATTTACTTGAATTGGCAAGTATTTCGTTTACAATAACGGCACCTTCGACACCAGCGTTTTGGCATATTATCTTCAGAGGTTCACTCAAAGCAAGTCTAACTATCATGGCACCGATTTTCTTTTCACCTTCAAGTTTATCCTCAAACTTCTTGAGGTCTTGTGAAATTCTTAGAAGAGTAACTCCTCCACCGGCCACGATTCCCTCTTCAACCGCTGATTTTGTTGCACTCAAAGCATCTTCGATTCTTTGCTTCTTTTCTTTGAGCTCTGTCTCAGTAGCTGCTCCGACTTTTATAACCGCAACTCCACCGGAGAGTTTAGCCATTCTTTCCTGTAAAGTTTCTTTTTCATATTCACTGGTAGTATTTTCAATTTGGGCTTTTATCTGTGCAATTCTGTCTTTTATGTCTTTTTCTTTACCCGCGCCATCTACAATCAAGGTGTCGTCTTTTCTTACTTTTATACTTTTTGCACGGCCAAGCATGTCCAAAGTGACGTTATCGAAGTCAAGTCCGATTTCTTCGCTCACAACGGTACCACCTGTGAGTATGGCTATATCCTGGAGCATGGCTTTTCTTCTGTCCCCAAAGCCAGGGGCTTTGACGGCCATAATGTTGAGCGTGCCCTTCAATTTGTTAAGAACAAGAGTTGTAAGAGCCTCTCCTTCCACATCTTCTGCTATTATAAGCAATGGTTTCCCAGTTTGAGCTGTTTTCTCAAGCAAAGGAATGATCGGCTTTACGGCACTTATTTTTTTATCAGTTATAAGTATAAAAGCATCTGAAAGATTCGCTTCCATCTTTTCTGCATCCGTAACAAAGTATGGGGAGATGTATCCGCGATCAAATTGCATACCTTCCGTGAATTCAACATGTGTTTCCATTGTTTTTGAATCCTCGACGGTTATTACCCCATCTTGTCCAACCTTATCCATTGCTTCTGCTATCAATTCACCTATTTCTTCGTTGTTAGCGCTTATAGCCGCAACATGGGCAATATCAGATCTGCCGTTCAATTTCTTGCTGAGTTTCTTTATCTCTTCAACGGCTTTTTCGGTGGCTTCCTGCATACCGGTTCTCATAACCATCGGATTTGTTCCGGCAGTTATATTCTTTATGCCCTCTTTTATCATGGATTCGGCCAAAACAGTTGCCGTCGTGGTTCCATCACCGGCAGCATCATTTGTCTTTGTTGCAACTTCTTTTACAAGTTGAGCACCAAGATTTTCGAACTTATCTTCAAGATCGATCTCTTTAGCAATTGAAACTCCATCACTTGACACAGTTGGAGAACCAAAACTCTTTTCAACAACCACATTTCTTCCTTTAGGACCAAGCGTAATTTTAACGGCACTTGCAAGTTTTTCAACGCCTGTAAGTATAGATTGCCTTGCATCTTGATCGAATTTGAGTAACTTGGGCATTATTCATTTACCTCCTTCATTTTTCAACCTTTGCGAGCACATCGTTCCAATCGATCAATATGTAATCTTCGTCGTCAACCTTGATCTCATTTCCTGAGTATTTCGCAAAAATAACCACATCACCGATTTTCACGCTGATGTCGTCGCCAGTTCCAACCTCAATAACTTCTGCTCTTTGCGGCTTTTCTTTCGCATTTTCCGGTAGAACTATTCCTCCAGCAGATTTGGGTTCCTCTTTCAGTGGCTTGATCAGAATCCTTTCACCAAGCGGTTTGATTCTCATTTTCGTACTCATTCCAAGAAAACCTCCTTTCAAATTAGCACTCTAACATCTCTTCTGCTAATTATGTTAGCGCACTTCTATTCCTAATCAAAGGCCCAATTTTAACAATTATACCATTTTAAAGACGATTATAGAGATTTATTCCCAAATATAAGTGTATATCTTCGTAAATCTCCTGATATCACCCTTTTATAAGTTTTCAACAATCAAAAACACCAATAGCCATATGGCCAAAAATGAGTTTTCAACAATTTCAACAAAAGTTTTCAACACTTTCAACAATCGATTGTTGAAAACTCATAAAATCCTTGTAAAATAAGAAAAATATCGTTGTTGAAAACTTTTTACACATCGTTGCATCATTTTTGCCTATAACCATGCCTGTTTTGGAATTTTTCGACTCGATAATTCAAAAATGAGTTTTCAACAATTTTATTCCCAAAAAGTTTTCAACAAGTTTTCAACAAAGTTTTCAACAATCAAAAAACCAATAACCATATGGCTAAAAATGAGTTTTCAACAATTTCAACAACACATACTAATAAGAAAAATACTAAAAATATATTATTATTAGTATGAGGTGAGAAAATGATATATGCGATAGGTGACATACATGGATGTTTAGATTCGCTAAAACAACTTGTTGAAAAAGTAAATCCAAATTTGGAAGACAAAGTGATCTTCCTTGGAGATTACATAGACAGAGGACCTGATTCAAAAGGAGTTGTTGAATTCCTTTTGAGATTTTCCACAACACACAAAAACACAATCTTCATAAAGGGAAATCATGAATGGATGATCAAGAAATTTTACGAAACGAGAAGTCGTGAAGATTGGGAACTATGGGAATACAACGGAGCAAGAAAAACACTTGAAAGTTATGGGAACAACATAGAAAATATTCCCATTGAACATCTGAAATTCTTTGAAAAAACAAAACTTTACCATGTTGAAGGAAGATATCTTTTTGTTCATGGAGGAGTTAAACCCGGGATAAACCTTTCCGATCAAAAAGCGGAAGACATACTTTGGATAAGAGATGAATTCATATATTCAGAAAAACCATTAAATGGATACACAGTTGTGTTTGGTCATACACCAATGCATAAACCTTTGATTGAAAGTGATAAGATAGGAATCGACACAGGATGCGTTTACGGTGGAAGTCTTACCTGTCTGAGATTGGATGACAAAAAAATATTTCAGGTGAGGTGTAGAAAATGAAAGCCATATACCCGGGATCTTTCGATCCGATAACTTACGGTCACATAGACATAATTAAAAGGGCATCTGAAGTCTTCGATGATTTCACAGTTGTTTTGATGAACAACATGAGAAAGAAACCTTTGTTTTCTGCAGATGAAAGACTTGAGATGATAAAAGAAGTGACGAAAAATTTAAACGTAAAGGTGGATCTTCACAACGGTCTTCTTGTTCAATATGTAAGAGAAAAAGGAATCAAAATAGCCATAAGAGGATTAAGAGCAGTCGAAGATTTCGAATATGAATTCGAAATGGCCCTTGCAAATAGGGAAATGTGTCCTAACCTTGAGATGATATATTTCATGACAGATATAAGATTTCTTTTTCTTTCTTCTTCTATGGTAAAAGAAATAGCACAGTTTGGAGGAGAATTAAAACAATGGGTTCCTCAAATGGTGGAAGACAAATTAAGAGAGAAATTCCAGATGTAACAATACTTTGCGGTGGCACCTCACCCGAAAGAGAAGTTTCAATATCGAGTGGAAAAAACATATTTGAGTCCCTTAAGAAAATGAACGTGAAATCAACTCTTTTCGTGTGGGATGGCAACTTCAAAATGCTTGAATCGATCAATTCAATTTGCTTTATAATGCTCCATGGTTCACCTGGTGAAGATGGAAGCGTTCAAAAATTTTTTGAATCAAAAGGTATAATTTACACTGGCTCTGATTCGAAAAGTTGTGAAATAACGATAGATAAACTCAAAACAAAGGAACACTTTGAAAGTATGAACATCAAAACACCAAAATGGTCTTTGCATCCTGAGGAATTTCCATGTGTCTTTAAACCAAGATTTGGAGGATCGAGTATAGGAGTTAAAATTTATTTTTCCCCAAAAGAAATTACCGAAGATAAAGACGGATTTTACGAAAATTACATTGACGGCAGAGAAATAACCATTTCGGTACTCGATATAAAAGGCAAACCAACGGTACTTCCAATTCTTGAGATAATTCCAAGAGGTAAATTTTACGATTACAATTCCAAATACTCTCCACAGGGTTCAACTCTTATTGCTCCGGCACCTTTGAACATAAGTGAAAAAACAGGAATCGAAAAAGCAGCGTTGAAAATTTATGAAGAAATTGGTTGTAGAGGATTTGCAAGGATAGATGGTATAATTTCAAATGGGGAGTTTTATTTCTTGGAGATCAACGCTATCCCCGGAATGACTCCTACAAGCGATCTTCCTGCTTCTGCAAAGGCGTATGGATTGAGTATGGAAGAAGTTGTGCTTGAACTTTTGTATTCTGCGATGAGGAGGTAAGTAAATTGGACTTTCATTCTACAACTGTAATTGTTGTAAGAAAAGATGGTAAAACAGTCATGGCCGGTGATGGTCAGGTTACGACCGGAGAAACCATAATGAAGTCAACGGCCAAAAAAGTTAGAAGACTTGGAGACGGGAAAATAATAGCCGGTTTTGCAGGATCGGTAGCGGATGCATTCACACTTTTTGAAAGATTTGAAGTTAAATTGAGAGAAGCAAATGGTGTCTTGGCGAAAGCAGCCATAGAACTTGCAAAAGATTGGAGAATGGACAGAGCACTAAGGCGCCTTGAAGCACTTTTGATAGTTGCAGATAATCAAAACATCTTTTTGCTTTCCGGAAGCGGTGAGGTTATTCAACCGGATGAACCAATCATGGCAATTGGATCGGGTGGTAACTATGCCCTTTCTGCTGCACGTGCGCTTTACAGGAACACTCAAATGAATGCCCACGAAATTGCGGTTAAATCTATGGAAATAGCAAGTGAAATATGTATCTACACCAACTCAAACATAACGGTAGAGGAATTGTAAGGAGGAATGATCTTGAATATAGATGAACTTACTCCAAAAGAGATAGTTGACGAACTCGATAAATACATAATAGGACAGGAAGAAGCGAAAAAATCAGTTGCCATAGCTTTGAGAAACAGAATTAGACGCATGAAATTGCCGGAAGACATGCAAAGAGATGTTATGCCTAAAAATATACTCATGGCAGGGCCAACCGGTGTTGGGAAAACAGAAATAGCAAGACGACTTGCTCAACTTTCTGGAGCACCTTTCATCAAAGTTGAGGTGACAAGGTACACTGAAGTAGGTTACGTTGGGAAATCAGTGGAATCCATAATAAGAGATTTAGTTGAAGAAAGCATAAATACCGTAAAATCCGAAATGACCGTAACGGTTGAAAAAGAAGCACAAAAGGCCGTTGAAGAACGTATATTGGATGCACTTGTGCCCGAGAGTGTGAGAAAACAACCTGCAAGTGGCATAATGTCGTTTTTTCAAAATCCACAGCAACAGGTTCCGCCGGAAACTCACAGAGTAGCACTGTCGAAACGTGAGGAAATGCGCGAGAGGTTGAAAAACAACGAGATAGAAGATTTCGAAATAGAAATAGAAGTCGAAGATACAACGCCATCGATGCCCATGATAGGCGGTATGAGTCCTGAAGATCTCGGGATAGACATTCAAGATATGTTTGGTGGCATGATCCCCAAGAAAATGAAAAAAAAGCGTGTTAAAATCAAGGATGCGAGAAAACTTCTGCTTCCAATCGAATCAGAAAAACTTATAGATAAAGATAGAATGATTCAGGAAGCAATCGATAGGGCCCAGTACAAAGGCATAGTTTTTCTTGATGAGTTCGACAAGATAGTCGGATCAAATTCAAGATCGGGGCCTGATGTATCAAGAGAAGGTGTTCAAAGAGATCTTCTGCCGATAGTTGAAGGAACTACGGTATCGACAAAATACGGACCTGTAAAAACGGACTACATACTTTTCATAGCCGCCGGAGCTTTTCATATGTCGAAGCCTTCGGATCTGATCCCAGAAATTCAGGGAAGATTTCCAATAAGAGTAGAATTAAGCGCTCTAACTCAGAAAGATTTTGAAAGAATACTCATAGAACCTAAAAATTCTTTGATTTACCAGTACAAAGCTCTACTTGCCACGGAAGGAATAGATGTGAATTTCACCGACGAAGGTCTTTCTGAAATAGCAAGAATCGCATACGAGGTCAATGAAAAGAAAGACAACATAGGTGCTCGAAGGCTTTACACTGTCATGGAAAAAGTGATGGAAGAGGTTTCATACAATGCCCCAAAGGTTGAAAGTCCTGTTGTTGTCGATAAAAATTACGTCATAAACAGAGTTGAAGAAATAGCCAAAGATGAGGACTTGAGTTCCTACATTCTTTGAGCAAAAAAGGAGAGAAGTTTTATGTTTGAAGTTGTCGAAGAAAACAAAAATGTTAAAACAATCAAGGTATCTTTGGATCATAAAGCCATCGACGAAGCAAGGGATGAAGTTTACGAAGATATTTCCAAAGATATCAAAGTTAAAGGATTCAGGCCGGGAATGGTTCCGAGAAATCTTATAAACACCATAATAGGGATGGATAGAATTAACTCTCTTATAAAAGATCAGGTCGCAGACAAGGCTTTTCATATGCTTATGCATGATTATTTCAAAGATATCAACGAAATTGATGCTGTTTTGCCTCCCAAGGTTAAATCGGTTGAATTAGGTGGAACTGCGGATGTACTTTTTGAGATACACGCATTCCCAAAGGCCAACATTGAATCGATGAAGGGGATAGAAATAACCATTCCAGATTTTGGAAGCCCAGATGAAGAAGTTAACAGAACTATAAAAGAATTAAGAGAAGAAAAAGCCATACTTATACCAAAAAAAGCAGATCAAAGTGCTCAAATAGGGGATGTTGCCGAGATAGAATACGTTGATTTGACCGGAAAAGATCCTGAGAAAAAAACACTTGAAATAAGAATAGGCGAACCAAAAGAAGGAACTATTTTCTCTCATATCATAGGGAAAAAAGTCGGAGATGAATTTGATTTCACATCAACGGCTGAGAACACTGATAATAAGACAAGTTTGCATGTTAAGTTGAATGAATTGTACTCAAAGAAACTTCCAGATCTCGATGATAATTTTGCTAAGATGGTTGATGAAAAATATGAAACCTTTGACGATCTTAAAGCCACTTTGAAAAATGACTTTGATAAATCTTTAGATAAAGTTATCGTTTCGATAAAGAGAGACAGGATTTTAAATGAATTGGTTAATAAAACAAAAATAGATGTTCTTGATTCAACGATCGATTATTTCATGAATTACCTTGTAGATCAGAAAAAAGAAGACAAAGTTTACGATAAAGAATTAAAAGATGAATTTCATGGTGATGAAAAGGCATATATGGATTCCATTAAAAATGAGGTAATCAACTACCTCAAACTGGAAGGAGCCTTAAAGTCTATTGCGCAGGAAAAATCTTTGAGCGTTTCGGATGAAGAAATCTTCGAGGAAGCAAAACGTGATTACGAAGAGTCAAAGATAAGTGATGAAAGATTGAAGATCATGTTGAAAAAAGATCCAGCCCTTTATTCAATGATAAGACGCGAACTTTTGTCTTCCAAAGTCGCAGATGAACTTTTAAAAGATGCTGTTGTGACTGTTGAAAAAAATGATGAAGACGAAGTAATCGAAGATGATGAAGAAAATGATGAAAGTGAGGGAGAAAATTGAAATACGATATCAGCGATCAGACTATACCGATAGTCATAGAAACAACTGGAAGAACTGAGCGTGCTTACGATATATACTCGAGACTTCTAAAAGATAGAATAGTTTTTCTTGAGGGAGTAGTTGATGACATGACATCAAGCCTTGTCGTAGCTCAATTGCTTTTTCTTGAAGCCGAGGATCCAGACAAAGACGTTTACATGTACATAAATTCGCCTGGAGGATCGGTAACGGCCGGCATGGCGATATACGACACGATGCAATTTCTCAAATGCGATGTCGTTACAACCGCAATTGGATCTGCCGCATCCATGGCTGCCGTACTGCTTGCCGCCGGAACGAAAGGAAAAAGATACTCACTTCCTCATGCGACGGTGATGATTCATCAACCGCTTGGAGGAGCAGAAGGTCAGGCTAAAGATATAGAGATACGGGCGAAAGAAATCATGAGAATAAGAAATGAACTAAATAACATTCTCGTAAAACATACGGGACAGCCAATTGAAAAAATTGAGAAAGATACTGACAGAGACTTCTTCATGAACGCCGAAGAGGCTTTGAACTACGGTCTGATAGATAAAATCATCTCTTCAAAAAGAGAGGTAGAAGGAGATTCGAAAAAGTGAAAAATGAAAAGGTTTGTTCTTTTTGTGGAAGAAGCGCGTCTGAAGTCAACAGATTGATCGCTGGGCCAAACGATATTTACATATGCGATGAATGTGTTGAACTTTTTCACGATATACTTCATGACCACCAGACAGAAGAACAAAGCAACAAAGTCAGAACTTTACCAAGTCCTTCAGAGATAAAATTGGAACTTGATAAATATGTTATCGGCCAGGAAAAGGTAAAAAAGGCCATAAGCGTCGCCGTTTACAACCATTACAAACGTGTTTTCATGAATAAAAAATTCGACGATGTAGAAATAGAAAAATCAAACATAATGCTTATAGGGCCAACCGGAGCGGGCAAAACGCTTATAGCGAGAGTGTTGGCCAAGATATTGGATGTCCCTTTTGCCATAACAGATGCGACACCGCTTACAGAAGCGGGTTATGTCGGCGAGGATGTTGAAAATGTCATATTAAGACTTCTTCAGGTAGCCGATTTTGACATAGAAAAAGCACAGCACGGCATCATATACATTGACGAAATAGATAAAATAGCAAGAAAATCTTCGAACGTTTCGATTACCAGAGATGTTTCTGGCGAAGGGGTTCAACAAGCGCTTTTGAAAATTGTTGAAGGAACAATTGCCAACGTTCCACCTCAAGGCGGCAGAAAACACCCATATCAGGAATTTATAAAGGTTGATACCACAAACATACTTTTCATAATAGGTGGCGCATTTGACGGCCTTGAAGAGATAATAAGATCGAGAATTCAACAAACGACTGTCGGTTTTGCTGCTGACATAAAGTCAAAACGTGATGAAGACATAAATTCAATCTTGAAACAGGTTACACCCGATGATCTCGTTAAATACGGTATAATGCCAGAGTTTGTGGGAAGATTTCCAATAGTGTCTACTTTGGATCAGTTAAATGAAGAACAACTTGTGAGAATACTCGTTGATCCCAAAAATGCAGTGGTAAAACAATACAAGAAATTGTTAGAACTTGACGGTGTCGATCTTGAATTCGAACAAGATGCCCTGAAAGAGATAGCAAAAATGGCAAGGAAAAAAGGTACCGGAGCAAGGGGATTGAAAAGTGTCATAGACGAGATAATGATGGAAGTGATGTTCAACGTACCAAGATTACAAAATGTCAAAAGGGTAATTGTGACTAACGAAACCGTTAAGGAAGGGAAAGAGCCTGTCATAGAAATGAGGGAATCTGCTTAATGGCGTTGATTCTCGGCATAGAAAGTTCTTGCGATGAAACTTCAGTTGCGATTGTCGAAAACGGTGAAAGTGTGCTTTCTGAGAAAACAGCGTCTCAAATAAACATTCATGCACTTTACGGCGGGGTTGTACCTGAGATAGCGTCTCGATACCATCTTGAGAAAATATCCATATTGGTAAAGATGGTATTCGAAGAAACAAAGATTGATCCCAAAAAGATATCTGCCATAGCAGTTACATACGGGCCGGGACTTGTTGGTCCCTTGCTTGTTGGGCTTTCTTATGCAAAAGCACTGTCTTTTGCTCTAAAGGTGCCTCTTATAGGTGTTAATCACATGATAGGTCATCTTAACGCTGTTTTTCTTTTTGACAAGCATATCGATTTCCCCTGTGTCGTTTTGATGATTTCTGGGGCCCATACCGAGATTGTTTACATGAAATCGATGGATGACTTTGAAATTTTAGGCAAATCGATAGATGATGCGGCCGGAGAAGCATTTGACAAAGTTGCACGCATGTTGGATCTTCCCTATCCAGGAGGTCCACAGATAGATAGAATTTCAAGAGATGGTAAACCTATCTATAGATTCACAAAACCTAAAACTGTGGGGAAATACGATTTTAGTTTCAGTGGTCTGAAGACTCATATAAGATACTTTTTGAAAGACAACCCGGGAGTAAAAATTGAAGATGTGGCATCTTCATTTCAAGAAACCGTTTCTTCAATACTCATAGAAAAAATTGTGAAAGCGGCCAAAGCATACAACGTCAGAGACATAGTGATCGCAGGCGGAGTGGCAGCGAATTCAGCCGTAAGAAGAAAAACGGAAGAAGCAGGTCGTAAAAATGATCTTGTCTTTCATTTTCCTCCTCTCAGGTATTGCACGGATAACGCTTCCATGATAGCGGCCGCAGGTTGGCACGATTACAAAGCGGGCAGATTTGCCGATTTTAACCTCAACGCCGTTCCAAATCTGGAGGTTTGAATGCGTATTTCTTATGGTAGCGCAAGATTTTTGAACCTGATCTCGTCAGGTCCTCTTTTGGATATCAAAACGGTTTACACGATGTTTGGAGAAAGATGCGTCTTTGATTGTGCATATTGTACTCAGGCAAGGACGAGTAAATCTTCCACAGATATGCTCTCAAGGATCGTATGGCCGATTTTTGACCTTGAAAGAATTGTTGATGCTTTAAAAAATACGGATGGCGTTAAAAGAATATGTCTTCAGGTTGTCTCAACATCATCGGTGGAGAAAGAAGCATTTGATTTCATTCAAAAAGTTAAGACGTTGAACATTCCGATATCTGTGAGTGTGAGGATAACCAATTTTGAAATGGCGAAAAAATGGTTTGATCAAGGCATAGAAAGGTTAGGTATGGCGACGGATGTTGTAGACGAGAAATTTTACGAAATTTACAGGGGAGGAAAATTTAAAAATCATGTTGAACTTATCAAAAAAATTGCAAATAATTTCCCCGAACGTGTTACGACGCATGTGATAGTCGGTCTTGGAGAGAGCGAAAGACAAATGGTTGAGTTCATCCAGGAAATGTACGATTCAAAAATAAGTGTCGGCCTTTTCGCCTTTACGCCTATCAGAGGTACAAAACTTGAAAACAAACCAAGGCCTGCTTTTGGATCTTACAGGCGTATTCAAATATCTCATTATCTTATAAAAAATGGTCTTTCGAGAGTCGATGATTTCGAGTTTTCAAAAGAGGGTGAGGTTATAGGATACGGATTTGATCCGTCCAGGGTACCTCAATTTGCCTTTGAAACCTCTGGATGCCCAAATTGCACAAGGCCTTACTACAACGAAAAGCCTGGAGAAACATCTTATAACCTTTTTAAATCAAAAGTATGAGAACATTTTTCCAGGCCTATAACACCGCTTTTACCGTTGAAGACGATCGTTTTGTCTCATCTGAATATCACGCTGATAAGATAGAAAAATTAAATGGATATGCCTATCCGGGCTTTATAGATTCTCATGCCCACTTAATCGGATTGGGAATGAAACTTATAACGCCCGACCTTGAAAAAGCGAGATCAATCGATGAGATAATTCGAATTGCGCGAAATTCGGATACTACCATCCTAAGGGGATGGGATGATGAGATTCTCGGCAAATATCCGGAAAAAAACATGCTCGATGCGATAGATAAACCTCTTTTGCTTGTCAGAAGATGTGGCCACGTGGGTGTGGCAAACAAGAAATTTTTGAAAATGGTCGGAATGGATTCTGAAGACGGGATCTTAAAAGAACATATTTTGATAAAAGCACTTGAAAGGGTGAAACAAGATCCTGAATATCTCATAAAAGCCATAAATGCGGCCGAAAATGAATTTTTTAGGTATGGCGTTACGACTGTCCATTCAGACGATTCTTCAAATTTAGATCCGGAAATTGTCAACGGTTTAATTTCAAACTTGAAAATAGATGTTTATGAACATTTACACATCCACTCACTTGAAGAGATGAGAAAATATACTTCTTTGAAGCCACAATCCATTAAACTGCTTTTGGATGGTTCTTTGGGCGCCAGAACGGCCTTTCTCAGATCCAATTACGATGATTCAAATAATCGTGGCGTGTTGAACTTTGATCCAGATGAATTAAAACGAATAATTCGCCTTGCCGATTCAAATGGAATTCAAGTTGTTGTGCATGCAATAGGAGATGGCGCTCTTGATATTCTGCTTGATGCCTTTAAATCAACGGATCCAAATTTAAGACACAGAATTGTCCATGTCCAGATGGCGTGGCCGGATCAAATAGAAAAAATCAAGAAAATGAATTTATGCGTTGATGTTCAGCCTCAATTTTTTATCTCAGATGAGAAGATGGCAAAAGATAAAATAGGAAGCAGAATGAAAATTGCTTATCCATTCAAAAAACTTATTGAATCCGGTATAAGAACGGCTTTTTCTTCTGATGCACCCGTTGAAATTCCAGATCCATTACTCGGAATACGCGCTGCGAAAAAAATGGAAATAGATCCTGTAACTTCTCTTTTGGCATACACGGTAGAAGGATCGTTTCAAGAGTTCAACGAACATAAAAAGGGAAGAATATCGGAAGGTATGATTGGTGATTTCATCCTTTTATCAAAACCAATAGATGATGAATCCGCAAAAGTTATCGCCACTTACAAAAAAGGAATAAAAGTCCTGTAAAATATATGCTTGATAGACTTTAAATCTATACTTGATCAACTTTAAATATGAAATCTGGCTCCGGCATTCGCCTTTCGTGACAGCAAATAAGTATTTGTCATTTACCGCTTACTTCTCACTATTCACTGCGTTTTCTACGTGCCACCTGCTACGTGCTTTTCATTCATTTCACTTTTAAAAAAGATTTAGTATAAATGCCCAAATTTTTGGGTTATTTTTTGACTTTTCATAAAAGACAATTTAATGTTTAAAACATCAAAAGTTCATTTTACAGACATTGAATGATAACTTTTTTTATATATACTTGATCAAATTTAAATATGAAATATCGTTGGCTCCGGCATTCGCCTTTCGTGACAGCAAATAAGTATTTGCCATTTACCGCTTACTTCTCACTATTCACTGTGTTTTCTACGCGCCACCTGCCATGAGCCACGTGTTAAATGCTGTTCATCCATTTCACTTTTAAAAGAGGTTTAGTAATATAATTTTTAAAAGCATTTTTTCCACTATTTTATTATGGGAGGTTGAAAGATGAGAAAAGGAATTACGTTTTTGATGATCATTTTAGTCCTTGGCTTCGCAACAATTGCGATGGCACAATCTGTTGTCAATCCCAACACGTTTGTATACGAAGAGCCTGGACCTTTTGTTTCTCTTGATCCGGCGTGGGACTACGATACCGTATCGGACGAGATCAACATGCAGGTTTACGAAAATCTCATTCAGTACGATGGTACGTCAACTGTCAATTTCCTTCCTATGCTTGCAACTAACGTTCCATCTGTTTCAGACGGTACGATTCTTGACAATGGCACGACTTACGTCTTCCACATAAGACAAGGCGTCTATTTTCACAACGGTGATTTGTTAACCCCTCAAGATGTCGTCTACTCACTCGAAAGAACGGTTATATTCGATAGAGCCGGAGGACCATCTTGGATGTTGGCAGGGCCTCTGCTTCCAATGGTAGATGGTCAATATGTCAGCACCATAGTTCAGGTTGTGGCCAACGAATTGGGATTGAGCAATCCGCTCAACTACACGAGTTTAAGTTCTTTAGGGATTTTCGCAACCGGAACAAAAAACCCACTTTCTGATAAATACAAACAGGCCTTAGTAGATGCATTTAATTTACTCGCAAAAGATTTTGAAATTAAAGGCAACGATGTGATAATTCATCTTCCACAGCCATATGCTCCTTTTCTTTACATACTCGCTGGTCCTGTTTCCAACTGGTCTTCTATACTCGATCAGAAATGGTGTGCCGATCATAACGCTTGGGACGGTTCGGCAAACGATTGGTGGTATTACCACAATCCGGAACAAAGTGCCGATCCGCTTGAAAACATTGAAAACGGAACTGGACCTTATATGGTGCAGTACATAACGCCAGGACGTGAAGTTGCACTTCAAAGATTTGATGAATACTGGCAAGGGCCTGCAAAGATTAAATATGCAGTTGTGAAATACATCAACGAATTCACGACGAGTTTGCTCGATCTTGAAGCAGGACAGGCAGATGCAATATCCGTGCCACTTCAAAATCTTTCAGAAGTCCAAGGAGTCAAAGGAGTTAACGTCGTAACGGATTTACCGACCCTTGGTGTTTACGGAATAGCTTTCCAGTGGAACATAGCAGCGCAGGGTAATGCTTATATAGGATCTGGGAAGTTGGATGGAAACGGTATACCGTCAGATTTTTTCTCCAATTTGGATGTTAGAAAGGCATTCGAGTATCTGTTTCCATACAACCAGTTCATTCAGCAGGCCTTGAATAACATGGCATTACAACCTAACAGTGCGATAATAAAGGGATTGTTAGGGTACGACCCGAATCTCCCGACATATGAACAAAATCTTGCAAAAGCCGAAGAGTATTTTAAAAAGGCTTACAACGGCGAGTTATGGCAGAAGGGATTTAAGTTTACAGCCGTGTACGATACGGGAGATACAACCCATCAACTTGCACTTCAGGCTCTAAGCGATGCGGCAAGAAGGTTAAATCCAAAATTCCAGATAAATGTTGTTGGAGAACTTTGGTCTAATTATCTGGCAGATGAAATTTCTCAAAAATTGCCCATGTTCATAGCGATATGGTTTGCCGATTATCCAGATCCTTACGACTTTGCAGACGCTTTTTACGCATCAACCGGCGCATACAGTGGAAATTTTGGACAGAATTACACGGATTTTGCACAAAAAAATATAGATCCGCTTATCTCCTCACTTATAAATACAGCACAAACATCCAAGAGAGCGGATATATCCAAACAATTGACCCAACTCGATCATGACAATGCACTTTACATCTGGACAGATCAACCTGAAGGGTTCTGGGTTGCAAGATCATGGGTTAAAGGCTGGTATTACAACGCTGAAATAGCCGAAATGGGACCTTATTTCTACGTTTTGTCCAAATAAAAATAAGAAGTTGATAAAGCAATTTAAAACTTAAAAAACGACATACCTCCTGGAATTGATAAGTGCTGTAAATCCAGGAGGTATTTTTATGCTTTACATGGAATCTCAATCCCCAGATATTTTGAATTTCAATCCCTTTATCAGTCTTCTTCCGTGGGAGTTATCGCTATATTTTTTATAGTCTGTAAGCTTCTTCTCCAAGTTCGACATCCAATCCCTGCTTTTCTTCATTTTCTGGAACACGGATTGGCATGAAGACATTTACAAATTTCAAAAGTAAGTAACTCAAAACGAAACTGTAAGTTGCAACTATCCCGACTCCAAGCAGTTCGATCAAAAACTGATGAACATTTCCCTGAATGAGACCGGATACATGGTTAACAGCACTTTCTGCAAAAATGCCTGTCAATATGATACCGAGAATTCCTCCAACTCCGTGTACTCCCCAAACGTCAAGTGCATCGTCCCATTTGACCTTTTTTCTGAACTCAATGGCCGCATAACATGCCAGAGATGCTCCAACTCCTATAACGGCTGCAGCCCATGGATGTACGTACCCAGCGGCTGGTGTTACCGCTGCAAGCCCTGCAACAGATCCGGTCAGAGCTCCCATTATGGAAGGCTGTTTTCGTATGGACCATGAGAAGATGAGCCATGTTACAAGTGCAACGGATGCCGCTATATCAGTGTTTATGAAAGCATTCGCCGCAAGTGTATTTGCCGCAAGTGCGCTGCCAGCGTTAAATCCAAACCACCCAAACCATAAAAGTCCAGTGCCAAGTGCAACGTAAGTTATGTTGTGTGGTTCATCTGTTTTAAACTTTCTACTTCCAACCACAAGTATGGACGCGAGAGCTGCCATACCGGCCGTAGTGTGAACAACCGCACCTCCTGCGAAATCAACAAATCCTATCTGCTGTAAAAATCCGCCGCCCCATACCCAGTGAGTTACCGGAATGTAGACTAATGTGCTCCATAGGATGAGAAAAAACATGTAACTTTTGAATTTCACCCTGTCAGCAAATGCACCGGTTATAAGTGCAGGAGTTATAACCGCGAACATTTCCTGAAATGCGAAGTAAGCGTAAAGAGGTATTGTGCCGCCGTAATGAGGATTTGGCCCTGCCATGAAAACATTTTGCAGTAGGACGTAATTGAACCCTCCGATGAGACCATGAAAATCCGTTCCGAACGCAAGGCTGAACCCATAAAGAAACCACAATGTTGTAACGATACCCATCGATGCAAAGCTTTGAAGCATGATGGTTAAAACACTTGTACGACGCACCATTCCACCATAAAAAAAGGCGAGGCCCGGCGTCATTATGAAGACTAAAGCAGCACTGATCAAAACGAATGCAACATCTCCATTGTTTATCATGAAGCTTCCTCCTTGTATAATAAATTTAGAAATATTATATACTAACTTATCAGTTGCGTCAATGTTAAACGAAAAATTAGAAAAGCTTTGTCATTTCCTAAATGAATAAGACCTTTTCCTTTTTAAAGTTGAACGGGTATAGTATATAATTATGGTAGTGAGGTGGTTAAATGTTGAAAATAAAACTTTACGGTGATCCTGTTTTAAGAAAAATTGCAAAACTTGTACAAAACGGTGATCTTAATGACGAGATTATAAAAGAAATGAGTGAGATCATGTACACGCAGGATGGTGTTGGGCTTGCTGCTCCCCAGGTGGGAATATCAAGAAGATTTTTCATTTACGATATAGGAGAAAAACTCAATGTTATCGTAAACCCTCAAATAATTGAAATATCAAAAGAAATAGTTATAGGTGAAGAAGGATGTTTGAGCATTCCGGAAGTTTTCGATGAAATTTCAAGATCGATAAAGATAAAGGTCGAGTACGAAGATCAATTTGGAAATAAATATTCAAAGGAGATGGAAGGTTACGAAGCAAGAGTTTTTCAGCATGAATTCGATCATCTCAACGGTAAACTTTTCATAGATCACCTCAGCATTGCCAAAAGAAGGGCGCTGAAACCACAGCTTGACAATATAAAGATAAATGGAGAGGAAATTCTCAAGAAGATGCTTGCCAAGAAAAGTGAGGAAATGAAATTTTGAAGTTCATCTTTTTAGGATCTTCAAAGTTTGCCTTGCCAACGCTTGAATTTTTAGCAGGGTATGGTGGGCTTTTGCTTGTCGTAACTCAGATGCCACATCCTGCCGGCAGGAAATTGAAACTTACACCTACACCCGTAGCGGAATTCGCGAAAATGAAAGGTTTAAGACTTCTGGAAACCGACGATATCAACGATTCAAAGTACGTTGAAATGATAAAAGGAATGGATATCGATCTTGCTATCGTTGCCTCTTTTGGCCAACTTTTGAAAAATGATTTACTTTCATCTTTAAAAATTGGATTCTTTAATGTTCATGCTTCTCTTCTACCGAAATACCGTGGCGCAGCGCCAATTCAGCGAGCATTACTTGATGGAATCGAAAAAACCGGGATCACGATCTTCAAAATAGAGAAGGGGCTGGATACCGGTAAAATTGCTATAATGGATGAGAGCACGATAGATAGATTTGACACATTTGACTCGTTGAGTGAGAAGTTATCTCACCTTGGCGCAAGCCTCGTTAAACGCTTCCTCGATGATCCAAATATCCCTTTGAAAGATCAGAAAGGTGAAATTTCCTACGCTAAAAAAATTTCTGCCGAAGAAACTTTTATAGATTGGTCAAAGTCTGCCAGAGATGTTGGAAATACCATAAGGGCTTTCGATTCCACTCCGGGTGCAAGAACGCTCTTCAATGGAGAAATAGTCAAGATATTCGGGTTCAAAGGGACAGAAGATATAAAAGGAAAGGCTGGAGAACTTTTAAAAATAAATTCATCCGCTTTGATAGGCTGTGGTGATATGGCCGTTAGAATTGAGCGTATACAATTTCCATCAAAAAGGGTGATGACATTTGAAGAGGCCAAAAATGGCCGTAAAATTGATACTGGTCACCTTTTTGGTCTTTGAAAGTTTGAATGTTTTTGGGATGGAGATCAAGATCAACGACATTTTGAATTTATCTTATGGCTTTGGCTCACCTGCTGTACTTGAAAATTTAGGAATCACCGAAGGGTTATCTTTTTATCAAGAGATGAATCTTTTGATATACGGTGAAATATCAAATGGATTTTATCTTTCAGCGAGCGTCGGAGCGAACAATGAATTATCTTTGAATTACGTTCCTATGAGAATCACACTTGGTAATACTATCTCTTCAGCTTACGGGATCAATAATTTTGCCATCTTTGGGATCTCTTCACCGTACTTTTCTTTCGGACAGTTAAGCGGTTCTGTTATAACAACAACCATTACAGTTTCAGCCTTAAATCCAACCGTAACTCTTGGGCCGATGCTTTACGGAAGTGTTATCATATACTTCAATGGCACTCCTCTGAGTTCAAATTCGTACACGATAGATTACACAACAGGAACAATTTATTTTTCAAACCTTTCTATTTCTGAGCTTCTGACCGTCCAGTACCAAAGCGCTTCACAAACCAACGGAACATACCTTTTAACTGCCAATATGAATTCAAATTCGCAAAATTACAATTTTGATGGGACATTCTGTACTGTTGTCTCAACTCCTTCCAATCAGTATTTTGCGTTAGAAGAGATCAAAAATCAAAATTCTTCGATGAAAGTTTGCTTTAATATCGATGAATCGCCTTCATTCACAGTAGGTTTAAAAGATAAGACACAGGTGTTCAACAAAATTCTTGAAGGCGGGCTCTCGTATACATCTGACGGGTTCAGATACCCTATGGGAATAATTCAACTCCCAGGATTCAGCGGAACTTTGTCTTATGATAACTTTGGAATGACCTTCGATCAAAATGATTTCGGGCTCTCCTTTGACAGTTCGGAAATGAATGCAAATTTCTCGGTAAGCCGGGAAAATGGTTTTAACGCATCTTTATCGTCAACACAGATTCAATTAGCCTTAAGCGCCTGCAGTTCAAATGTCACAACATTTGAAGAGGTTTCAAATGGGAATTTAAATGTCATAGGACAGCAGAATTTTTCAAATTCAAAATTTTCTTCATTTTCATCTCAAATAACAGTTGCAACACCTTTAAGTGTTCAGGCAAGTTTTACTTCTCAAGGAATGGGAGTTAACGTATCAAAATTCATTGGCCCTTTTATGGTTAGTGCTGGATTCGGTAGATGGTCATTCATTCCTAACATTGAAACGAATTTTAATTTATTCGGCACTTTCTTTTATCAATTACCAGTCTCGTGTAATTTCCAAATTTCAACTGGAGCGACAGCAATTGTCAGTGGAGCTTTGAATTTAACACTTCCATCCGGTATTCTATCTTTAAGTGTTAACAATACAACAGGAGTTGGAATATCTTTTTCAAGCTATTGTTTCACAGTTGGTGGTCAACTCTTTGGTGATGGATTTAATCTTTCGACGGCTCTTCAAACAAATGTATGGGGGTTCAACATAAACGGTTCACTTTGTATTGAAAAGCTCGGAAATGATTTCGGTGGCTCAATTGGACTGAAAGTGTGGGGATCAAATTGAAAATAGAAAAGATCGTTGCAGGAGGATATGGCCTTGCACGGGAAAATGGCAAAATTTATCTTGTGAGGGGCGCCTATACTGGAGAGGATGTTGAGGTATCAATCGAGAAAGATGGCAAAGATGTAGCGCTTTGCAGGGTTGAAAAGATAAAGCATGCTTCTCAAAAGAGGCAGAAACCAATTTGCGAACATTTTGGTGTGTGTGGTGGGTGTGATTGGATGGATCTTGATTACGAAACACAGTTAGAGTATAAAAAAGAGATCTTCGTCGATCAGATAAAACATGTTGCGAAAGTTGATGTTACGAAACCTGCCATAATTAAAACTTCACCTTACGGGTACAGAAATAAGGCCGAGTTCGTTATAAAAGATGGAAAATTGGGGTATAACAGTAAAAATTCTCACAATTTCGTTGAAATAAAAAGATGTCATATCATATCGGACAAATTGAATGAAATGAAAGGCAAAGTGGAAAAAGTAGATCTTAAAGATTTTCATCACATTGTTTTAAGGGAAGACGGAAATAAAGAAATGGTGATCTTCGTCTCTCAAAAAAAGTGCGAGATACCCGAAATAGATGCTGATGAAATCATTTCACTCGTCAACAGAAAACATGTTGTCGTATCGGGAGAAGAGAGTGTAAAAAAAGGAAAGGGTTTTTTGATCGTGAAGATGGATGAAATAAAATATAGGCTCTCTGCAAAAGCTTTTTTCCAGATAAGTTATGAAGGAGCCAAAATTTTATCACAAAAGGTTAAAGAATACGCAGGAAGCGGAAAGAGGTTGCTCGATCTTTACTGCGGTACGGGTTTTTTCACACTTGAACTTTCAAAAAATTTTGAAAAACTTACTGGAATTGAGGAATCCAGTGCATCGATTTCGAATGCGAATGAAAATGCCAAGAGCAATGGAATTTCGAATGTCGAATTTTTTTCTTCAAAGGTAGAAAATTTTAAATTCGGGACTTACGATGTTATCGTTGCAGATCCTCCAAGAGCAGGCATCGGCAAGGAGATCATTCAATCGATAGTACAGGCCAATCCAGAAAGATTTGTTTATGTTTCCTGCGATGTGACAACTTTTGCAAGGGACACGCACGAATTGGAACAAAAAAGGTATAAAATAAAAGATGTAACGCTTGTGGATCTCTTTCCACAAACACATCATTTTGAAATAGTAAGTCTTTTTGAAAGGGAGTGATTAGATGTTGAAAGTTGGAGATAAAGCACCAGAATTCTGTCTTAAAGATCAGGATGGACAAAATTTTTGCCTGAAAGAGCTCTTAGGGAAATGGATAGTTCTTTATTTTTATCCAAAAGATAACACACCTGGCTGTACGGCTGAAGCTATAACTTTCACCGAAAGTATAGATGAATTCACAACTATGAAGGCTGAAATAATTGGAGTAAGTGCCGATACCATTGAAAGTCATAAAAAATTCATCGAAAAGAGGAAGCTGAGGATAAAGCTTTTGAGTGATCCGGAACGAAAAGTCATAGCTCTTTACGATGCGAAAGGTATGTTGGGAACGGTCAGAAGCACTTTTTTGATCGATCCGGAAGGGAAAATAGCCAAGATATGGCCAAGAGTTAGCGTTAAAGGTCATTCCGAAGATGTAAAAGATTCGATAGTGAATTTAAGGGTAAAATCATGAAAATTTCAGGAAAGCCTGAATTTGAAAGTGTAAAAAAAGATATAGATAAGTTGATTTCAACTTCGAAAGATAGAAAAGCAATGATGCAAAAGATTGCAGAATATCTTCATGAAGAAATTTCTTATTACGATTGGGTAGGCTTTTATCTTGTAGAAGAAGAAGATGTTTTAAGTCTTGGCCCTTACGTTGGAGAGCCGACCGTTCACACACGCATATCCTTTGGTCAGGGAATATGTGGACAGGCTGCTGCAAAAAAAGACACATTTGTGATTCAGGATGTATCCAAAGAGACGAATTATCTTTCTTGCAATGCTGAAGTTAAGAGTGAGATAGTTTTGCCCGTGATGAAAGACGGAAAAATTTTAGGGGAGCTTGACATAGACAGTCATTCCCTTGCTCCATTTGATGATGAAGATAAAAAATTTCTTAACTGGATATGCAATAAACTTGCAAATTCAAAAATTTTTTTGGATGGTGAATGAAATTGATATCAACGATAACTATGAGATGGAATGGAAAAGTTCTTGAGCTTATAGACCAAAGGAAATTACCACATATTGAAGAATATGTGAAATGTGAAAGTTCAGATTGTGTAGCCATGGCTATAAAAGATATGGTAGTAAGAGGAGCGCCTGCGATAGGTGCGACGGCGGCTTTCGGTTATGTTATAGGTGCGATGGAGAATTCACGTTCTCTAACCGTTGAAAAAATGGACTCTGTGAAGGCTAAACTTGCAAAAACACGGCCCACTGCCGTTAATCTTTTTTGGGCGCTTGATAGAATGCACTCAAAATTTCTTTTAATCAAAGATAGAACTTCGAATGAAGTGATCTCCAGTCTTAACGATGAAGCAGAACGAATTGCAAGAGAAGATGTTTCGATAAACATGAAAATGGGAGCGTTCGGTCAGGAACTCCTTCCAAAGAACGTTACGGTCATGACGCATTGTAATGCCGGAGCACTTGCAACCGTTGATTATGGAACGGCCGTAGGCGTTATTCATTCTGCGATAGATAACGGTAAAACTGTGAAGGCTTACGTTGATGAAACAAGACCATATTTGCAGGGGGCAAGATTAACGGCCTGGGAACTCATGAAATTAGGCGCTGATGTTACGCTTATCTGTGACGATATGTCCGGATGGGTCATGAAAACAAAACATGTGGATGCCGTGATAGTTGGAGCAGATAGAATAGCATCCAATGGCGATGTCGCAAATAAAATAGGCACTTATTCTCTCGCTATTCTCGCAAAAAAGCATGGTGTTAAGTTCTATGTGGCTGCCCCGATATCAACGATAGATACGAAGATAAAAAGCGGTGAAGAGATTCCAATTGAGGAAAGGGCTCATGAAGAAGTTACGAGCATAAAAGGGGTAAGCATAGCTCCTGACGGTGTTGGAGTTTACAACCCTGCCTTTGATGTCACGGATGCAGAGCTTGTTGATGCTATAATAACTGAAAGGGGAATTTTAAAATATCCTTACACGAAATCAATACTTGAAATCATGAAAGGAGAATGAATTGAGGATAAATCCCTTCGATGACGACAGTTCTTCTCAGCCTATCAACTCTAAGAAACATTCGAAGGTAAGTAAAAATAAATCAAAAAAAGAGTTCTCATATTTTTTAGAAGATGAAGAAGAAAAAGATATAAATATCATAATTAAAGAGATAATAGAAAGTGGTAATAGTTTTTCGAGATCACCGTCGGAGGAAAATATGAATACTTACAAAAAGCATATAAGGACCTTCCTTGGAATAATCAAAAATTACCTTTACACTTTTTCTGACGTTGAAAATTTTGAAGAAAAACGGGTGAGATTTTATTTCATCGTAGACAGGATAAATGAAGAACTTGAAGCTCTTTCGAAAAAGTTGCTCGATTCGGAAAGATCGACGATATATTTCGCATCGAAAATAACAGAGATAAATGGCCTTATAATGGATCTTTACAGATGAAAGAAAGCATAGATTCTTTTATAAAGAGAGTATCTGCCTTTTTTGAAAGTAAGAGGGCAGTTCGTTTGATCATAAAAGTTGGAAATGAAAAGATGATAACTTTGATCCTTTCTATGCTCTTTTCAAAGATAGAAGAGGTCGATGTTTCTTACGATGTTATGATGATAGGTGAAGATGGAAAGTCTATAGGAGTAGATGAAGTTAGAATGATAAAAGATTTTCTATCTTACCGTCCGTCAAATGCAAAAAGAAAATACGTTATCATAAAAGAGATGAGGAAAGCTTCACCAGAAGCCATATCTGCGCTTTTGAAGATAACCGAAGAAGCTCCTGATTTTTCTTCATTCATTTTTTTCACTTCGAATCTTGATCAGATAATTTCAACTGTAAGAAGCCGCTTTTTCATTCTGAAAGTGGCCATAGATCCTTTATCAATAGTTCAAAAACAGAGCATGAAAGATGTATCGGATCCATTCGTTAAGGCCATGATTTCGATAGATCCAGTTACTTTTATGCAAGAAACAAATTTGAAAGAAGGTGAGGAATTCGCAAAAATTTTGAACTCATCTGATATGGCTGTGAATCTTTTCATCGAAAATGTAAAAAAAGATAAACCTGATTTTATGCTCCTTCTTGGCGCAGAAAAAATTCTGATATCGATAGATGATAAAACTTTATCCATCATCTTTCAAAAATTGCAAAGTATCATTCAATCAGATAAAGATAGAAAGATCGTGAAGATCTTTTTAGATGCTGCATCACTTTTGTGCGAAGACCTTGTTATTTTCAACTTCACCTCTTACTGGAAAAGTTTGAGCAGAAAGATGTACGTTAGTTATTACATGGACATGGATCCACCCTCTGAAAAATTCATCAGAAAATTGCTGAAGATTAGAAATGAAAATTTAAATGAAGATCTACTGATCTTCTGGTTATTTCTAAATTTTTCAATGCTGAAGAAGGTTAAATCATGATATATGGTATTTCATTTGAGAATTTGGGACAGATACATCCCTTCAATTATGACGAAAAACTTACGATAGATCAGAAAATTGTGGCTGAAAGCGATTTCGGAGTTGAGATTGGTAGTGTAATATCAATTTTAAGTGAAACGGTTGAACCAAAAAAAGCCATAATTCGAATTGCCAGTCCGGAAGATTTAAAAATTGAAGAACAAAATGTTAAAGACGCAAAAAGTGCTTTTGAGATATCAAAGAGCAAAGTTAAAGAGCATTCACTCGCGATGAGAATGTTAAGCGCCAAGTACACACTCGACAGATCCAAACTTATATTTTTCTTTTCGGCAGATGGCAGAATAGATTTCAGAGCACTCGTTAAAGATCTTGCTGGCATTTTCAAGACAAGAATTGAGTTAAGGCAAATAGGAGTGAGAGATGCCGCCAAGATAGTTGGTGGAATAGGAATGTGCGGAATGGAAACTTGTTGCTCGAGATTTGAAAGAGATTTCAAAAGTATAACCCTTAAATACGCAAAAACGCAGCAACTTCTTATAAATCCATCCAAGATATCAGGAGTATGTGGCAGATTATTATGTTGTTTAGCTTATGAAAATGATAGTTATCTTGAAATTTTGAAGGATATTCCCGATACTGGGGATTTAGCAAGGTACAATGGAAAGGAATATTTTGTATCCGAGGTTAATATTTTTTCAAAAACTTTGAAGATGAGGAGTAACGATAGTCCCGAATTGAAAATGACCTTCGAAGAATTCTTAAATGGAAAAGGTGAAAGAGTTTGCGATTCCAAATTACCGGAAGAGACGGATTTTCCAGAGCTGGACAGTTAACACTCGAACACGGAAAAGTTGAGACGCCAATTTTTATGCCAGTGGGAACAAACGGTGCCGTGAAGATGTGCACACGCGATGAAGTTAAAAGCGCAGGAGCCCAGATAGTTCTTGCCAATGCGTTTCATCTTTATTTAAGACCTGGTCTTGATGTTTTGAGATCCTTTGGTGGAATACACAAATTCGCATCATGGGATATACCAATCCTTACGGATAGCGGTGGCTTTCAGGTCTTCAGTTTATCCAAAAATATAAAAGTCGATGAAGATGGTGTCGATTTCAGATCGCCTCTCGATGGTTCGCTTCACCGGTTCACGCCGGAAAAGGTTATTGAAATTCAAGAGGCGATCGATTCAGATATAGCAATGGTCTTAGATGAATGCCTTGCACCAGGAAACGATCTTGTGGCCACTCAAAGATCTTTAAAAAGAACGACTAATTGGGCAAAACGTGCCATTGATGCCCATCAAAGAAAAACACAGGCGCTTTTCGGAATAACACAGGGTGGTTTTTTTGAAGAGACGAGAAGATTAAGCACACAGGAGATCACATCGATGCCGTACGATGGGTTTGGAATAGGTGGATTGAGTGTTGGAGAAGATATTGAAACAACTTTAAGAATGCTTGAGGTCGTAATGCCTCTTATGCCAGATGACAAACCACGTTATTTGATGGGCGTAGGAGACCCAATTCTGATGCTTGAGGCCGTTGAACGTGGTGTGGATATGATGGATTGCGTGCTGCCAACAAGAATGGCAAGGCACGGTGGAATTCTTACATCCAGAGGTAGAATTAACATCCGTGCTGCAATTCACGAAAAAGATCCAAGGCCATTAGATCCGTACTGTGATTGTAAAGTGTGCAAAACTTATTCAAGAGGATACATTCATCACCTTATAAAACGTGGCGAATCGACTGGCATGATGCTATCAACTTATCATAACATCTATTTTTTGATAGCCCTCATGAAAAAGGCAAGAATTGCCATATCGGAAGGAAAATTTTCAGAGTTCAAAAGGGAAACAATAGAACTATTAAAATCTGGAGGTGAAACAAATGACAGAAGAAGAAGTTATGAAAATCCTATCCAACATTAAATATCCTGGATATTCCAAGAGCATAACGGATTTTAAAATCATCAAATCAATAAATTTTAATGGTGACAGGATCGAACTACTACTCAACCTTGCAACAAAAAATGAATCGGCAAAAGCGAAAATTTACGAGGACATTCAAAAAGAATTCAAGAAAATTGGAAAAATAATTGAGATAAAAACTGTTCAGGAACAGCCACAATCTACAACTGTGGAGCAAAAATATGATGTTTCTGGCGCTAAAAAAAGAATCGCTATTTTGAGCGCAAAAGGTGGTGTTGGGAAGAGCACCTTTGCGGTTTCACTCGGTACAGGATTGAAACGTGAAGGGTACAAAGTTGGCCTTTTCGATGCAGATATACACGGACCAAACGTTCCGAGGATGCTTGGAGTGAATGAAAGAGCATCTGCAAATGAAGAGAAAAAAATAATGCCAATGTACAAAAATGGCATATATTCCATGTCTCTCGGTTATGTCGTTGATCAGGAAACACCGGTTATATGGAAAGGTGCGATGGTTTCGAAGGCTATCGTTGAAATGCTCGAGATGACGGATTGGCCGGATCTGGATTACTTCATCGTTGATCTTCCTCCAGGAACTGGAGATGCTGCCTTAACGATAAAGCAAAATATGGATCTGAATGAAGCTATAATAGTAACAACCCCAAGCATGCTTTCAATATCAGATGCTTTAAGAACTGTTGATTTTTTCAATCAGCTTGGGGTACATGTCAATGGATTCGTAGAGAACATGGCTTATTTCATCTGCGATAGCTGTCATAATAAACTTTATCCCTTTGGAAATGTAGAACCTTCCCTCATGGAAAATGAACTTGGAATCCCATGCCTTGGAGTACTCCCCTTCGATCCGGCAGTGGAAGATGCTGCCGATAATGGAACACTTACCCAGCTTGAGGATGAAGAATATTTCACTACGATAAAAAAAATAATCTCATCGATTGACAGTCTTTGATAATCCCGCACGTTAAAACGTGCGGGATTATATTAAACCTCTTTTAAAAGTGAAATTCAGAACTCACACATTGGCCATTATTTCTTTTGAATTCTTAACTATGACCATTCTTTCAAGTATCTTCAATGAGCATTCATGGGCTTCCTTATCAGATGAAGAAACACAATCAGAAGCTATAACAGGATAAAATCCCCTGTTGGAAGCATCTCGTGCCGATGACTCTATACCTATTTCTGTCGAAATACCGGAAAAAATTATCGTTGTTATATTCCTGTTTCTGAGCATCTGCTCGAAGTCCGTTCCGATGAATATACTTGCCGTCGATTTTTCTATAACGATATCTTCCTGTTTTGGAGAAACTGCGGCGTATATGTCACGTGCCCCAACCTTTGACATGAAATGTGGCATTTTTGATGCTTCTTCAGCACTTATACCAAAATTTTTCATCGTCGTATAATAAGACCATGAAGATTGAAATCCACTTTTCAATGGAGTTATTTTCGTATAGAATACTGGCATCTTATTCCTCATCTTATCGATGAAATTTTTAAGATTTTCAACGAACTCATTTTTGTTAAATATTCTTTCGACAAGTGCATTCTGTACGTCCCACACTACAAGACATGTATGTTCTGGATCAATTACTTCTTTTAAATTCTCGTAAATCGTAACGTTGTTGATCTTTTTCATATAATTACTTCCTTTCTTTCATCGTTTCGCTGAGAACCTTCCCTCCAGTCCCTATATTATCCGGATCGTTTTCTTTGATCATAACCATAAAGGCGGCCTCAGGGATCTTCAATATTTCACTTGCACTTTTGGTGAACTCTGTTATGAGTGCTCTTTTCTGTTCTTTAGTCATTTTTCCAGCTTCGATGGATATGTACGGCATACTACTTACCTCCTTTAAAATTAAAATAGGGAAATCATCTACCTCGATGATTCCCCTTTTTATAATTTCGATACTGGTCGGGGCGACTGGATTTGAACCAGCGACCCCCTGTGCCCAAGACAGGTGCGCTACCTCTGCGCTACGCCCCGCATCGAAAAAAGTATACCATAAAGAACTTTGATAATACAAGTATGTTGACAAATGAACTTTTATATGATACAATTGTGCAAATGCGGTTAAGGAGTGCTGAAATGGTAATGTTCAATTCAAGTTTTTTGAATTCTAAAATAAATAATAATAATAATTCGATCGACGCTGGTCGGTTGGGTTAGTTTTTGCTAAGATAAATCCCAAAGGGCCGGTGAGAAAATCACCGGCCCTTCAAATTTTTAGGAGGTGGTTTAATATGATAAGTTTGGAAGAGAGTCTAAAAACGAAGAAAGAAGTTTTAGAAGTATCGAGCGAGTTGATCTCGGCAACAGGTCAGTTTTTGAGAAGAGAAGGATTCATTGAACTCTTGCCTGTAATGATTTCTCCGATCACGGATCCTCTCAATCATTCTGTAATGGATGCATCGATTGACTATTACGGAGGAAAATACTCTTTAACAAAATCTATGATCTTTCACAAGCAACTCGCCATCCGTGTTCATCCAAAAATTTTCATATTTTCTCCAAACATCCGTCTTGAAACTGAAGAAAAAGGTGAAACTGGCCGTCATCTGATAGAATTCACTCAGCTTGATCTTGAGGTTAAAGATGCAAAGCGTGATGATATCCTTGATCTCATAGAAAGGATGCTTGTCAGTACTTTTGAAGATATCGATGAAAAGTACGGTGAAATTGTGAGAAGTATGAATCCAAAATTTGCAATACCTAAAACACCTTTTGAACGTGTTAAGTATCTTGACGGTTACGAGGAATATGGTAAAGACTTTGAAAATATTTTATCGAAAAAAGCTACACAACCTTTCTGGCTTATAGATATCCCAATAGATGAAAGAGAATTCTATGATAAACGTGATGGTAATAAAAATGTGTTGACGGATATGGATCTCATATATCCTTACGGATTCGGTGAAGCTTTATCGGGTGGAGAAAGAGAATTTGATTATGACAAAATAATAAGCAGGATGAAATACAAAGGTACCTCTGAAGAAGGGCTGAAATGGTATTTAGATGAAGTTAAAAAAGGAATTCCCCCATCTGCGGGATGCGGGATCGGAATCGAAAGGCTAACAAGATTTATATGTAATTTAAAAAGTGTTTCTCAAGCACGCTTATTCGCAAAACTTCCTGGAAGATTATCAATATGAAAAGAAAGCCCCTTCGATAAGGGGGGGCTATTTCATTTTGAAGTCTTTGAATATCTCTTGTTGAATCTATCAACCTGTCCTTCGATATCGATTATGTTTGTACGCTTACCGGTGAAAAACGGATGGCAAGCGGAGCAAACTTCAAGCGTTATCTTTTCTTTAGTCGAAAGTACCTTGTATTGAGCGCCACAGGCACAGGTAGCGGTGACTTCGTGAAGTTGAGGATGTATACCTTTCTTCATTTCAAAACCTCCTAAAAGATATTTTACCTTTTAATTATATCACTTTCTTTCTTTGGTTCGATCTTCAATCCCTTCAGCGATTCGATCACAACTATGACAAAACCAACGAATAAAGGTATAAAGTATCTCAGAATGCTCCATTCTAATGTTATAGTTGCAAGGTATCTGAGAGGGATTATAGCCGAAAAGAAAAGGTAAAATTCACCTTCTGCCGTTCCGGAAGATCCAGGTGTTGGTGAAAAATATATTATAAGCGTCGCAAGAGACTGGATTGCTAAAACATCTAAAATGTCCTGAATTCCGTTATGAAACAGTCCCATTGCCGCGATGGCCGGAAAAACGAGTAAAAGCCCGGATACACTCGATATTATTGAGAGAAAAAAAACTATGATCAGGATGTACGAATTTTTTGTGAAATATTTTGTACTGTCCGCATAGTTTTCTATCTCTCTATCAAATCTGTTCAGAATTTTATCAATTTTGGGTTTCATCTTCTTGCTGAATTTCAAAAGAGAAATTGCCTTCCTTAAAATCGAAAAAAAAGTGTTATAAACCTTTCTGTTAAAATTAAAAAGTATCAAAATTGCTATGGTAAAGGAAGATATTACGAATCCTATGAATGCAAGCGAAAGTGCCGCAGGAACACTGTTCATGAGAAAAATAGCCCGCCTTAACTCGAATATTGCCACTATTTCTATCGCACCCTGCCACGCTATCATCTTGAAAACCATTATAGATGTTGAGATTCCCGGAGGAACCCCAATTTTATTCATATAAACTACCTGCATCGGTTGGCCACCAGTAGAAGAAGGCGTTAACATGCTAAAAAAATTCCCTATTATCGTTGATTTGAACGACTGCAGAAATGTGATACTTCCTTTTGAAGTCTTAACGAGTAAATAAGTGTTGAGTGCATCTGTAAACCATGATATGAGAAGGAGAGATATTCCAATTATTCCCCACCAGCTTCTTGTGAAGAAAAATTCCATATCTTTTACGTTGATCCCACCGCCAAAAGAATTGAGAAGGTATATCATGACAACGGAGACTATGCCTATTACAATGGCCGAAACTACAAGTTTTCTCATTTTTTCTCACTGATTATTCGATCAAGTGCTTCCATCTCATCCAGGCCTTCATCGATCTTTGCTTTTAGTATTTCATCAAGAACTTTTTTTATCTCTATTCCTTTTATACCATATTTTGCCGTTAAAAGAGAACCATTTATCTTTTCAAGTTTCACTTTAGAGATAGTTCTAACATATTGTAAAACGTTATTTTCAAAAGTATTTTCGTATGCGAGTACGGATAAAAGTTCTTCAGGCAACTTTGAAAGAAGTTGGTGGAGATCAAAAGGTGTTTTCACATTTTCAAGTAATGATAGAAATGTTTCGTCTTTTATCTTTGCAAATGCTTCTAAAAATTTCTTTGGCAATCCATAGAATTTCATGATCTCGATCGCACGGGTTAACGAACAATTTTTTAAAATCAAAATGAAAATGGCGTAAAATTTTTTGATCCTACAATGATCAATACTTTTTAAAATTCTAAAAAATCTTTTGAAATCTATCGCCGTATCACAGTAAAGAGTCTTAAAAATGCCGTATCGCTGGAAGAGATCAAAAATTTCTTCTGCTTTTTCATCTTCCAAGGATCTTTCGAATTCGGCCCTTATCCTTGAAGAACTCACCGAATTGAGATATCCATTTTTAAGAGCATTGTTGAAAAGTTTTTGAGTCTGCTCGGAAAGTTTGTAATCAAACTTCGCGGCATATCTAACAGCTCTTAACATTCTTGTTGGATCTTCAATGAAACTCATACTGTGCAAAACTCTTATTGTTCTATTCTTTATGTCTTCTCTTCCACCAAAGAAATCCAAAAGTGTACCAAATTTTGGGGGTACAAGATCTATTGCCATAGCATTCATCGTGAAATCTCTTCTGTAAAGATCCTTTTTCAGGTTCGAACTTTCGATCTTGGGAAGTGCTCCGGGAACTTCATAGTATTCAGTCCTTGCTGTCGCAACATCTATCGAATTACCATTTAAAAGGATCTTCGCCGTTCCAAACTCTGGATAGGTTAATACTTTAACATTTTTTATCGCGGCAAATTCTCTTGCCATCTCTATTCCATCGCCTTCGACAACGACATCCACATCCAAACTTTTTTCATTCATAAGAAGGTCTCTTACAAAACCGCCAACAGCGTATATCTTTTTATTTTTAGCATTTGCAAACTCTCCAAGTTCCTTTAAAAGATCCAGAAGCTTTGATGGAACTATTGTTTTCATCTTTTCAGAGATATCGGAAGTGACTTCGTAAACTTTTGATGCGCTTGCAATGGCTCTGACAAGATCACGTCTTGTTATAATTCCAATGGCTTTCATCTGATCATCTGTAACAACAATTCTTCCAATGTCATGCATGGCCATCAACTCGCCTATTTTCTGTATGGATTCGTCACTTTTAACACTTATAGCTGGAATACTCATGACCATAGATAAATCTTCTATCCCTGATTTAAAAGCCCGTTCAACATCTTTTTTCGTTATCATACCCACCACGTATGAATTTTCATCGACGACTGGTAATCCTGTAAGGCCGGATCTTTCGATCAACTTTTTAACATCAGAAATCTTCGTGCTGATATGAATAACTTTCACAGGTTTTGTCATCAGATCGAGTGCTATCATTGGATGATCTTCGATCTTTGAAAGCGCATCTTTTAAGTTTATTCCATTCTTCAAACAAAATGTGAGTACCTGTGCATCTTTAAAAGTTACATTAGGCCCTAAAAGTGCTTCACTTTTCAAATATACTGCAACCGCAAAAAGTTCGAGATCTTCTTTGGAGGGTTTTATCTTCTTTTTTATCATTTTAACCACGAGATCCGAAATTTTGCATGAAGTAGATTCAAACTTCTCTTTTTTTGACTCAGAAATAAAAAACTTCTTTAGCTGCGGGAAAGACGAGATTTTATCATCGACCTCACCGATCAAAATCGCTTTGATATCTCGGTTCAAATAACTAAACGCCACTGCACTTGCAAGGCCACAAAGAGTTGCAGGAAATCTTTTCATAAAATATCCCCAAAATTTTGCTTTATATTTTTATTTCTACCCTATCTCCATCTCTCAAAATTCTATTTTTTTCGCTTATCTCCCCATTCACAAAGATTTTCAATCCGTCTAAGTTAAAATTCAAGAATCTGAAGAGATCTTCAATATTTATATCGTAATCTATCGAAAGATCATCGCCATCACTTATAACTTCATCGAAAGATGCTTCATTTGAATTCACCTTTATCTTCGGTGAGAGCATTATTTCCTTTTCATCTATGAATATTTTGATGGGTTTAGATATATCCTTAACCTTCAGCTCCGTTTTTAATCCATCTGAAGGAATTACCTCTACGACGTCTCCTTCTTTGACGATAGATCTAAGAGTTCCGGCTTTTCCATTTATTTTGACAACTGGATCAGGTAATTCACCACCAACAACTTTTATTTCACCATTCAATCTGTAAGTTATACCATTAGATGGTTTACCTATTATTGATTTAACATCAAATCCACCTTGAATTAAAGCCTGAAGGATATCTTCTCTCCCAGTAAGATTCATTATCTGGATCGGTCTTGAATTCAAAATCATTCTTTTAAAGAGCTTTCCTATGTTAAATCTCGCAGAATATGCTATTCCAACCGGAGTTATGAACTCACTTCCATTCATCCTCTTCGTCATATCCTCAACATTGGATATGTTTTCAACATTTCTCAAAGCCACCCTGTTCTTTGGAAGTGACAATTTTTCTGCAAGCATCTCAACGAAATGAGGAACTTTAGCCCCTCCACCAACCACCATGACAGCCGAAGGAACTTTTGAATTCAGATCAAGTATCATTTTTGAAATTTCATCTGTTATAACGTTCACAGCCGTATCGGTAATTTTTAAAAGTTCACCGATAGGTATCTCCAAAGGTATGCCCAGAATATTTTCTGCTTTCAACGCCTTCTCATCGGATCCAAGCTTTCTTTTAACATTTTCACCATCAGAAAAAGATAGCAAATATTCATCACATATCTTTTCCGTTATCTCATCTCCAGCCATCGGAATCATGCCATAAGCAACTATCGTTCCATCGTCGCTTATCGCTATATCTGAAGTTCCAGCTCCGACATCTACGAGAGCTATGTTTATTCTTCTCAAATCTTTTGGAACGACGAGATTCATGGCGGCCATAGGCTCAAGTGTCAGATAATTGACTGACAAGTTTGAAAGATCAACGACTGAAAATAAAGCTTCCACAACACGTTCGGGAAGAAAAGCTGCTATGACACTAACTGATGCTTCTTCGCCTAACTGACCAAGGAGGCTCCTCACTTCTTCTCCATCGATCGAATATTTCAAAACTGTGTATCCAACACAATAATCTCTTTCATTTTTATTTTTACTTATGGCATCGGATAAAGCACCGAATTCTATCGATTTCACGTACTTTTCATCGATCTTTGAAGGTGGTATTTTATCATTTGCACTGCCAGAGATCGTTTTAAGAAATCTTCCTGCTATTGCTGTTGAAACATCTTTGAATTCTATATTGTTTCTCTCTTCAAGTGCTTTCTTTACTTTTACAATTGCTTTTGAAACTTTTGGAATGTCATTTATCTGACCGTCCAGCATCGCTCTTTCTTCATGTTCAACGGTTTCAAAGTCAATGACTCTTATGCCATTTTCACTTTCTTCACTTATTATACCTACAACCGTTCTCGTACCTATATCAAGAGAACAGATCATTCTATGTTGTCTCCCACAACTGTCACTCCTGTTCCACCTTCGCCAGCTTTTCCGATTCTGAATTGAACATGTTTTGACCTCAAAAATGCCCACACTCCATTTGACAACCTTCCGGTACCTTTACCATGAATTATTAACCCAGACGAATTCGATTTTAACACACTATCGACGAATTCTTCAACGATGGGAAGCGCGTCTTCTACAGTCATTCCTCTGATATCTATTTCTTTTTGAGGCCTTTCGCTGATGTATTCAACGGTTTCAACTGTCCGCTTTTCTGGTTTTCCAGTTATTTGTAACATCTCCAACGGTGTTTCTACCTCAGAGCCATCTATATCAATTAAAGCCTTCCCTTTCTTGACCGACAAAACTTTTCCTACCGTTTGAGTTCCTTTGATCTCAACGTAAGTACCAGCTTCTATACTAATACCCTTAGCACTTTTGCTTTCAACGCTATCAATCTTTTTTCTCAATTCTTGTATTCTTCTGTCCTGACGGATCAATTCTTCTTCATCTTTGGACGTCCTTAAAAGATGAATTGCTTCTTCACTTTCTTTTTTCATATTTCGCAATTTTTCGGAAAGTTCTCTTATCTCGTCCGAAAGGGCTTCCAATTCTTTTTTCTTAAGTTTTTCAAACCGCTCGTTGAAGAGTTTTTCATTTTCTTCAAGATCACGTTCTTTTTTTCCCAATTGTTCTATCTTCTCTTCATATTCGTTGATCCTGGTCTGAAGTTCTTCTATCAGGAGATCACTCTGAGAAAATGATACAGACCTGTTATTTTTGAAATTTTCTACGAGTTCTTCCGATACGCCAAGTTTTTGCACTATTTCTAAAGCTCTACTCCTTCCAGGCATATCCATGTATATTCTGTAAGTTGGCGCCATCTTTTCAACGTCAAAACCAACGGACGCATTTCTTATTCCTTCCATCATGAATGCCAGTGCCTTAAGCTCGGGAAGATGTGTTGTTAGTATAACTTTCGAGCCTTTGGAAATCAAAATATCTATGATAGCCTTTGCAAACGCAGCACCTTCAGCAGGTTCCGTCCCCTCTCCTATTTCGTCTATTAAAATCAATGTTTTTTCATCTGCCCTTTTGCATATTTCATCTGCTCTTATAACTCTTGAAGAAAAAGTACTTAGCTCATTTCTTACGGACTGGTTGTCTCCTATATCCGAATACAGGGCATCGAATTGTGAAAATTCAGTTCCACTTCGTGATGGGAGCGGTATACCAAGTGTATACATCAAAGAAAATAGTCCAACAGTCTTAAGTGTGGCAGTTTTACCTCCAGTGTTGGGACCGCTTATTATAGTTATTTTATCGGCAGGCTTCAACTCTAAGTCTATCGGTACAACTTTATTCAGAGGTATCAATGGATTTCTTCCACCAATTATATTTATAGTTCCATTTGCTTGTTTATACGGTATAACGCATTCATTTTTTTGCCCATAAGTTGCCCTTGCGTAAACACCGTCTATTTTTTCAAATACTTCGATCATTTTAAAAATTAGATCGAGGTTATCCGATACCATATTGAATAAAAAATTGAGCAATTTTGAGATTTCTATCGATTCTTTTGATTTAGCTATCGCCAGCGAGTCATTAAGCTCTATCATGGCTTCCGGCTCGATGTAATAAGTTAGTCCGCTTGCAGATTGCCCGTGAATTATACCTTTTACCATCGAACGTTTCGATGCATCAACTGGTAAAACGTATCTTTCGTGACGTTGGACGATCAATGCTTCGGATACGAATCCTTCTTTGACTCCATCTGAAAGAAATCTTTTCATCTGATCATCTATCGAATTTTCAATCGCTCTTATCTCTTTTCTTATCCTTACAAGTTCTGGTGTCGCGTTATCCTTTATCGTACCATCGGGATTAAAAGTTCTATCGCACACTTCTATAAATCCTTTTGGAGGTACCAGATACTCCGATAAATCTTTCATCGTTTGAAAATTAGAGATGACTTCGGATATCCTCTTAGAAACTCTTAACAATTCTGCAATCGAGATGAATTCATGTGGGTCTAAATGTTTGCCTGCTTTGACATTCTTCAAAAATTCGGATACATCATCTACCCTCGATATCGCTGAATTCATTTCCTGAATGTGATTCATCATCTCTTCAACCATCGAGTAAATTTTTGCAGGATCCTCATCGAAATTCAATGAATTGAAATATCTTCTCCCGTATTCTGAGAAAGAAAAATTTTTGATCGCATCTATTAAAGGATAAAATTCAATTTCTTCAAGAGTCTTTTGATCTACTTTCAATTATTTCCCTCCAAAATTGTAAGTGAAAGAAACATAAAGAGGATTTATGGTATCGCTGAATTCAAAAAGATTCTGAAAGGTATAAGAGACAAAAATATCGAAACCAAAATAATTTTTTATCATTATTCCTGTGCTCAAAGAGTTAGATTGTTGAATTCCAAAAGTTACATTGTATCCACCCATGACACTGAAAAAATCAGTTAGGGGAATTCTGAGTCCCACACCGGCTTCATCCGATGTGAAATTCGCAAAGGCATTGAGATCGAAAGATGGTCTTGAATAATCAAGACCGGTTATGATCTCGGCCGGATAAGTTTCAACATTTGAAACAGTTCCTACCCATGTTATAGAAGCAAAAGCATTTTTCACGACCAAACCTAAATTCAACTCACCGATTTTCGTGATACCACCAAAATCCATCGATACTCCATTAACTATATCGCTACCCATCCAGTAATTAACATTCATGCCAAGCGCATTGTTGCCCATCCTGTAAGCGAATGTACCTGAAAGGATGTATTGAAAATAATCAAGATTTAAAGGATACGTTGATTCGATAGCAGAACCGATGTAAAGATCGTTAAATCCATATGTCCCTGACAGAAACTCATTTCTTATCGTACCGAAGTAATGCTCGATATGCGAAAAGAAGAGGCCACCGCCTCCCTCACTTATTCCTGCGGGGTTGTATGCTATGGATTGTGGACCTGCATAAAGTGCATAAAGCGCACCTCCCATTGCCGAGCCATAAGCCGATGGATCATCAACTTCGTCTAAAATGCCGGCAAAAACAGGAATGAATAAAAAGGTCAAAGTTAAAAAAATGATCAAAGCCCTCCTCAACTGAACCACCCCTAATCATTTCACCACAACGAACGGAATCGACTTACTCTGACTGAAGCCATTTGGAGAATTTCCTATTCCAATAACAGCTGTGTATAAACCATTTGAAAGTTGAGCCGAGTTTAAAGTGTAAACAAGATTATTATTTATTTTCAGCGCTGTTCCTTTTTGATACCCAACAATTCTTCCTCTGAGATCGTATATGTAAATCTGATAGTAACAATCCTCATCAACTGTGAGAAAAAACTGGACATTTCCATTGCCTATAAGTTTGGCTGGAACCGCTACGAATGAATCTATGGATGGGATCTGACCGGCCTCGATTTGAGTGTTAAGTCCTAAAGCGTAAGTACCTGTTTTAGCATAAAAATTTGCCATTTGAATTGTTACATTCGGGATTATCGAAGATAAATACCAGTTACCGTTATTTTCTGAGTAAACTTTCACATTTCCTAAAAGCCCGTTCACGGATTCAGTGTTGAAATAAAGTGTATAATCAAAAGACGAAGCAGGCGTTATCGTGGAAACCAAAGAGATAGAATCGGAAATTTGATTGAAAGTGGAGTATCCGGTGTAATAACTTGAAGGATTAAAATTTTCAGAATAGAATGCCACGAGTGCTGGATTTGGAAATGCGCTTGATGGAATTGTGATCCATCCATCTGAAAAGTATAAATTTTGATTGCCCTGTACCATGTACCTGCTGAAAGTTTTGGATATTACCGTTTGTGTTCCCTGAAAAGACGAAGTTATCGTGACCTGACCGGGTGTATTCGCATAAGTGTAAGTGCCTGTCCATGTCTGTCCAACTTTGACCACTGGAATTTGAGTGTTCACAGAATTATCAAAAGCATAAAGCGTTGGCGTTGAACTGGAAGAAATAACGGCAGCAACCTTTTGCGTTCCATTTATAAGTGTCAAGTTCATGGAATTGGGAACATCATAAACGCTAACATTTATATTTGGAGATAAAACCATCTGCAAATTTTGACCGTTGTAAGTGTAACCTACGATGATCTTCGAAAATGTGTACGTTCCGGCCATAGTTGTATTTATATTCGTAGAAAAATTATTCCCGCTTAAGGGCAAATTAAATGTGTAAGTGTTGTTAGGCGTTGCCCATATCGCATAGACGTAAGATACGGTAACATCACTGTAAAGTATTGAAAAATATGCTGTGATATCACTTCCAACACCAACTTTTGTATTTGAAAGTTCAACTGGAGTTATTTCAAGTCCATCAGGTCCTACTAAAAATCTTCCGAGTAAATAAGTTGACATATTAGTTCGCGGATCATTTGACTTTAAAATTGCATCAAGCGTGTAATTCTTACCGGGCAAAAAGAATCCTGTGAATGAAAGAGAAATTGAAGTACTCTCGCCTGAAAATATCTGACCCTCTTCTGGAGAGATTGAAAGTCCTGTCGGCGATGATTCTGTTGTGAAATAAAGTGTTTGCGATCCTATGTTTTTTACATTTACCGAATAAGAAGACATAACATTAGATATGAAAGGTATTGTGACTATCGTCGATTGGACGCTCGCCGCCGGAATATTCGTGGTAAAAGTTGCAGTATTCGAATAAACGGTCCCCGCAGATGTTGAAAAAATCGCCTGTGCCCTGTAATTGGAAGAGTCACCTACATAATAAGGCCAGCTGTAATTGTTTCCGCTGATCTGCGCATTGTAAAGTACGTAAGTGGCATTGGCTGATGAATCGTACAGTGCTAAAGATGATTTGACTATCATTGAAGAAGGTGAAGCAGAAATAGATAAATTTACAGTATCGCCTTTTAAAAGGAAAACTGGATTCGCTGTCAAAGATGATATTTGTAAAGCAAATGAAAGAGTTGGCACAAAGACGAGGAAGAGCCACAGCAATTTTCTCAAATCTTTTCCCCCTTTCTTAGAAAAGCAAAATTCACCGATCAAATTCGAACAAATATTTGACGTTGAACAATAGTTATTATACTCTAAAGAGCATCGTACTCCCAATATATTTGATCAACAAATATGAAATATCGTTGGCTCTGGCATTCGCCTTTCGTGACAGCAAATAAGTATTTGCCATTTACCGCTTACTTCTCACTATTCACTGTTTGTTCTACGCCCAACCTGCCATGAGCCACGTGCTACGTGCTGTTCATTCATTTCATTTTTAAAAGAGGTTTAGTGCATGATAACTCTCTTTTAATAGTTGTGATATAATTCACTTGAATGCTTTCGAAAGGGATGATAAAGATGAGTTCAAACGAAAAGACCATCATGGCAGTTCTTATCAAAAACAGAAAAGAAACCACAGAGCAAGTCCAAAAAATCTTGACTGGTTGGGGATGCATCATCAAGACGCGTCTTGGAATTCATGATGGAGTGCTTGACAATTGTTCCGATACAGGGCTTTTGATACTTGAGATAGTTGGGACGAAAGAACAACACGAAGAGTTCGCAAGAAAATTGAATCTTTTGAATGGTGTAAAAGCAAAGTACATGGATCTTTCAATAGATTAAAAAGGCGGCTTAAAGCCGCCGAAGTTCAAATTCTTCCAAGAATCATTATGGATATTATCAAACCGTATATCGCGACTCCTTCTGCAAGACCAACGTATATGAGCGTTCTACCAAGCATTTCTGGTTTTTCGCTTATCGCACCTATGCCCGCAGCTCCGGCGATACCCACACCTATGCCTGCTCCTATGGAAGCCAACCCGGTTGAAAGACCTGCACCTAACAATCCGAGACCGATACCGTTGCTAACAGCAGTTGATGTCGCAGCAGCAGTCGTTGCCGCCAGTGCACGACCATCAGGGATCATAGAAAGTAAAGCTATAAGCCCAAATGTTATCAACGAACCCATATTCACTCCCATAATTCCCTTGCCTACCTTAACAGGTGATTTGATCTTTCTAAAGGTTCTTTTACTCGTTAGAATTATTCCCAGGATGATCGTTGTTACTATAACCACGCTCATCAATGCAACAGATACGAACATTAAAATATCCTCCTTTCAAATTCTAAAACTTCATTAATTGCATTCAAATTTTATTTTCCACGTTGAAAGAAAATGGGTTGAACTCTTTTCCAGCGGCTTCAAAAAATTTCGTGAAGAACTCATAGTATGTGAGCCTTAGACTCTGGATGAAAACCACCAGTCCTTCAAGGCCAACAAGAACAAGCTGTCCCAGCAAAAATATTATGACGGCCCAGAGATCCCCTCCGCGTGCCGGTAAAACCATCAGAGTCATTATCCAAAAGGCCATGAAAAGAGCTTCGTGTGTCAAAGCAAAGGCAGCCAACCTGACGTAAGATATCGCATTGCTTAAAAAGGCTATCAATGTATCGAACATTCCAAAGCCGGTCTCGACCCAGAACCCTTCTCCAAGTTTTATCTTTTTTCCCGAAACGATCTGACCGAGCGGTCTTTTGAGTAGCATTGCAACAAGACTTACTATTACAAGAATTATCGTTAAAGTTATGTATGGTACTTTCCCCTCAAACAGGTAAAAGGAAACAGCCGTAACGGCAGGCCAATAAAAAACAAGACCAGCCACTCCATCAGGTGAAAAAATAGCTTTTTCCCAGTTTCTCTGTTTTATTCCATTTATGATGTTCAAAATCATTCCAAAGCTTATCATTCCAATTCCAAAATATATTCCGATGATCATCAATTGATTTATTTGAATTATCGGTCTTAGCCAGATGGCCGGAATCCAATTTTCAAATCCAAAAACAGATCCGTACATGAATCCGAAAAAGATCGAAGAAGAACCCGCACTCATCATTACAGTTCCAAATTGTTTGGAACCTCTTCTGTACATGAGATATCCAAACAAAAAGATGATTGCACCATGGCCCACATCACCAAGCATGAATCCAAACATGAAGGTGAAAAAAGCTGCCACGAATGGTGTTGGATCTATTTCACCGTAAGTTGGAGTACCGAACATCTTCGTTACGAATTCGAAACCACTTAACCACTTACCCCTATTTTCCATTTTAACAGGAACATCTATTTTCTTCTCTTCTGACACTTTTGCTGCATCTTCTCTTACCATTAAAACTTCTTCATCGACGTTCTTTTCTATCTTGTCAGCAGCCTTTTTAGGCATCCATCCATTCAAAAGATAAAGGTTACCTGTCGAACTGGAAAATTCATGAAGATCGTAAATCCTTTTATGTACCAGAATGAGAGGGTAATTTTTATCGATGAACTCTTTGTTGGAATAAAGCACTTTTTTTATGGCGAGATCATTCTCACTTATCGAAAGTTTGGTCAGCTCTATAAGTGCTTCTATTCTTTCTTTTATTTCTTTAGGCGTTCCCTTGTAATCAACCGGCAGGATATCTTCTTCGAAATAAGCCGATTGTAGAATGTCGTGAGCATCTTTTTCAAAATCAGGTGTTGTGAAAACGAAAATCCATGAATTGCTATTATCTCTGCTTATTTCGAGGATCAAAATTGGGACATTAAGAGATGATTCAATGAGATTATCGTAGTTCCTGATTGGAACCCTTCCAAAGATCAATTTTATTCTCTCAAGTGCTTCGAAGTTTTCAAGTTCAACATTAAGATTTACAAGAGCATTAACATGGAAAAGTACATTTTCATATTCCACCAATTTTTTTGAAAATTCATTTTTTTTGTTGAAAAAAGTTCTTATACCATCGTTCATAGATTTAAATTTATCGTATATTTCTTCAACATCCAATGGCTCTAAAACATTTATCTCTTTCGAATTGAATGGAGGTTTATACTCCGTCATCTTCAAAAAATTTGTGATTTCGCTGTAAGTTTCACGGTAAGGATTTTCGGCCTGGGAATGTAAAAGTTGATCTGTTACTTCATCACTCAAAATCCCACTTATTTCCAGAGGTTGAAACGATTCAGAAGAGATAAGATCCAAATCTTCCTCTTCAACTCTTTCACGAGGTAAGACAAAAGTCACATTTTCCATCTTCGCAACAGCCATAAAATCACCTCAGAACTTTCTTATAACGAGCCCTTTTATTTCTTCAGGTTTTAAACCATATCTTACCCCTTCAACGATAGATATGATATCCATTATCTCATACTCTTTAAGGAAAAAATAACGGAAAAAAGATGCTATCGAAAAAGTCCCAAATTTTGTAATAGCTTCAAGTGATTTTTCACGCAAAAACCTTCTTTCCTGAATCGTTATCGTATCGATGATGGTTTCTTCATTCATATCTTTATATATTTCTTTGTAAGGACTTTCTTTCAAGAAATCCAAAAGTTCTTTGATCCCTTTAGCATCACACATGGCATGTAAGTCTGATGGTCCCAATCTGAAGTGGTAAGGTAAAAGAGAGTTGTAAAGCTCTTCTGGCTTTATCTCATAGAAAGCTTTTGCGCGAACAACCCATTCCACATCCGTTAAATCAGCTCTTTCGCCGATCAATGTTTTAACAACCATCTGATCTTTGGCACCAAGCTTTTGCGATGCACTTATGATCCTTGCAAAGATCCAGCTGTCAATAGCGTTTTCAAGCACTCCTATAAGAGTTGAAGATGAAGAGTTTTTATAACTCGAGAAAGCATTCCTTACTATTTCCTGGTAAGGACTCCCGGCAAGGTTGTCAAGAATTTCATCCTGGTTTTTAGAAGTTGCCACTTTGATGGGATCGATCGATGCCTTTCCTCCCAGATCGAAGAATTGTTTCTTCAAATTTTCGACGTTGTCTTTTGATCCCATTTCAATGAGTACGATGCGCAAAGCAAGTTTCAAATTTTCAATCTCGTACCTCTGAAACATCAAACGGGAAAAATCCTTATCAAAAGTGACAAAAAAGGTGAAAATCTTTTTCAAATCCTTTATCAAATCCATCTGAAGCATTATTTCAAGATCTCTTCTGTGAATTTCCTCTAATGTCATATTACCTATTGTATCTGAATACATGCGGGTCGCTTGAAGATAACGCACAACATCTTGCACAGAACTTTGTGCCATCAAATTTTTGTAATCTTCATCGTTTAAAAATTCACTCGAAAGAGCATATAATTTTGATGAAACACCAGAATAGCTTATAAAGCCGATCATCAATTCACTTCCTTAAAATCTTTCTGATATTTATTATATCACTAAACAAAAGAGTTATGCCAATTCAAATTTAAAAGTGAACTCTTATCTGCCTATGATTTGAAAATATGAATAAAATTCACTTTTCGCTGTACGCGATCATCTCTATTTCGATCTCTGAATTTTTTGGAAGATTTGAAACTTCTACAAAGGATCTTGCGGGTTTATGATCACCGAAATATCTTTCATAAACATCATTGATCTTCGCAAAATTTCCCATGTCTTTGACAAAAACGGTGACTTTGACGACAGAATCAAGCTTTCTGTCAGCTGCTCCAAGGATTGCTTTTATATTTTCAAATATACGTTCTGTCTTTTTTTCTATCTCACCTTCAACAAGATTCCCACTCACTGGATCGATTGGAAGCTGGCCAGAAACGAAAATCAAAGGCCCAGCTACAACGGCCTGAGAATAAGGTCCTATTGCTTTTGGTGCTTTTTCAGTTGAAATATACTTCATAAATCTTCTCCTTTCAATTCATCTTTAAAAGTCCCATTATAAGTTCATCATGATATTTTCCATCCCTGAAAATTTGATCTCTTAAAGTTCCTTCTATTTTTTTGAAGACAATTCTTCGTACCATTTCTCCTCTTCTTCGAATTTCAAAGGCAAGGGGATGCCTGGATTCAAAAACTTTTTCACTTCCCAATCATTAAAATACTTTCAGGCCAAAGGAATGATTCACCTCTCAAATGTTGAATGCAAGTTCTTTAAGTTTATCGATGCTTTTAACTATTATATTTTTTCTGCTAACATGAATTAAATCTTCATTCTGAAGATATGTTAACGTTCTTTCAAAGTTTTCTCTTGATAAATTCAGCATATTTGCCATTATTTCTCTTTTGTCTTCGATCTCAATTAAAATATCACCATTTTTCTTTATTCCTCTTGACTGGGCAAGATCGTAAATGAAGAAAGAAACTTTCGTTATAGAACTTCCTATTGTGAGATTTTCAAATCTCTTAGAAAGATAGAGTAATCTTTTAGACATATTTTTGATAATTTGAACTGCAATAGCACAATTCATTTCCAGAAGATGCTCGAAAGCACTTTTATTTATCTCAATAACATCGGATTTTTCTATGACCTGCGCAGTTGCTGGATATTTAGGATGATAATCAAAGAGAAGAGATTCAGCAAAAAAATCCCCACCTTGCAATATTTTTATGACGAATTCTTTTCCCGATGAATTCATTTTAAAAATTTTTATCTTTCCATTAAAAGTTAAAAATACCTTTGATCCGAATTCTCCCTCTGAAAAGATATATGCGCCTTTATCGTAAACTCTTACACTTGATATGTTGGAAATTTGCTGGATCATCTCTTCATCGAATTCTTTGAAATATTCTGAATCGTGAAAAGCCTTTTCTACAATATTCACAAAAACCACTCCCATAAAATTTTACCATGAAATTGGAATATATACTAAATCTCTTTTAAAAGTAAAATGAACATTTGCGTTCGGCGCAGGGCATGATGCCGAGAGGTGGCTAACGCTTCACGCTGACCGGAACTGCACCTTTAAAGGTGAACAAGTATAAATTCTAATTAGGATTTTTTGGATCATAAGTTGAACTATAATTCAGGAGGTAAAGGAATGGCAAAGAGACGTGGTTTGATAATTTTTTGGGTCTTTTTGATCGTCTTGGCTTTTTTTGTTGTAGCAGTGATAGGAAGTTATTTCTATTTTGAAATAAATAAACTTCAACTTTATGGTATAACGCCTTTTTCGGACTGGAAAAGTTATACAGCTTCCATCATAAAGTTTATACCCGGAATAGGAGGTATGGTAAAGTACAAGCCATTAACCGTTATACCTTACCAAACTCTTCTTGAATCAAGAATTAATGCCTTTCAAGGCGTTTTAAACACGCAAGTTGCATCTATGGATGCAAAGATGGTTCAATTACAAAATCTTGAAAATGATCTTAAGGTTACTCAGGCAACCATCGCTGCATCTCAATCTAACCTTGAAATTCAAGAGCAACAATTTAACATGCAGCTTTTGGCGAACCAGAACTATCGATCGAGGATCCAGACGCTCGATCAGTGGATATCTAACAGCAATCCTGCTCAGATAGGACATGTACTTGCTACTTCAAACATATCCGTTAACGTACTTGTCGATGCAATGATCAATCTTTCTCCACAGACGGCAGGCTCGATACTTCAATCGATCTCACAGGTAAATCCTTCTCTTGCTTCTTCTATAATAGAGACTTTGACGAAGGTGACAAAATGAATTCCATAGATACAGTTGTAATGAAGGATAGCGGCACGAATGTATCTAAAATACCGGATAACGGATCAAAGGGTAAAGATGGAAAGGATATTTCCATCTTCAGTATGCTTTCCGGTCTTATCTCAGCTTCTGTGAAATCGGGTAATGCCATCGATCATTCAAAATCATCTTCTGCGACCGGAAATGTCAAAAATGACAAAGATTCAAAAGATTCAACCGGATCCAGTCAAGATATTTCGTCATCTGGTAAGGATGATGTGAAATCTCACAACGCTAAGAATACGAAAAATGATAAAGCAGGAGATCACAGTACATCATCTAACGGAGAGGAATTAACTCAAAGTACACTTCAGGAAGTGAATTTATCTTTTCCAAAAAATGGCATTGACACGGCTGATGCTGTGAATAAAGATGATGGGAAAATCGGCTCAACCCCTTTAAGTACTGAAAGCTCTTCATCTATTCAAAACGATTCTGTTCAATCGCAAAACTCTGTCAAAACCAAAGATACTCCTATTATTTTGAGCACTCAAAAGGATACTTCAAAAGCACAGACAGTCTCTAAGCCGGAAGATGGATCAACTCAGGGTAATTCTACTGGCAGTACGTCTGAAATTCAGAAAGGAACGGCTCAATCACTTTCAACGGTGATTCCTGTTTCGACGCAGAGTGCACAGACATCTGTCGCAAAAAATTCAACATCTCCAGTTCAAAGTGATAAGGTTCTATCACAAAAAAATACTGAAGTTGAAGGTCTACCTGTTAATTCAAAAGGTCAAAAGGATACTTCAAAAGCACAGACAGTCTCTAAGCCGGAAGATAGATCAACTCAAAGTAATTCTACTGGCAGCACGTCTGAAATTCAGAAAGGAACGGCTCAGGCACAGTTACTTTCAACGGTAGCACCTACGTCCGTTCAAAAAATATCAACGATATCTACCCAAGAAAGCTCGACAAATATAAAAATGAATACGCCTATTTCCAATAATTTGCAATCTCCTGTTGCTGATGTCTCTTCAGGCAACAACATTCAAAAGGGATACGATGGGAAGAATGGTAATTCCGATCTAATGCAGCAGAATTCGACCTTTCAGAATGTGATGGTGAAGATACAAAGCGGAACGGAAAATACATTCAAATTCGATATCGGTTCGATAGTTCAAAGTACCGAATCATCTAATTCGGCTGATAAAAGTCAAAAGAAAAATATGGAATTGAAAAATTATCAGGAACTGCCTCAGGTTGCAAGAGAAATGACACAATCACAGTCGCAACCGGAATTGGTGCAGAATCAAAGGCTCAACGATACAAATCCGTCAACATTGTCCAGCAAAATAACCTCCGCATTGAGTAACGCTGAAGATCAAAAAGTGCCTGTTAAAATAGAAATTCAACTTAATCCACCATCTCTTGGAAATGTAGAAATATCGTTGACGGAAGACGGTGGCAAAACATCTTTGATGTTGACTTCCGACAATCAAAAAACTCAAGAGTTATTGAAAACAGCTTTGCCGATGATAATAGATAAAATGTCCGTGCTTAATTTCAATGTTGTGAATGTTCAGATAAACGGACAAGAATGGTATCAGAATAATCCTAACGGAGATGAATCCAGGGACAATGGAAAGGATAAAAAGGAAAAGGATGATAAATCTAATGAAAAATTTGAAGATATTTTCAAAAAGGAGGTGTGAGGTTTGTTAAGTATCAGTTCTATCAATCCTACGATATCCGTTGGAACTGTTAGTTCAAACCAGACAGGTACGGCGAGTGGGTCTTCAAATCAACTCGGAGAAAATGCATTCCTTCAATTGCTGATCACCGAGCTTCAAAATCAGGATCCACTTAATCCTACTGACAGTACAAAATTTGTTTCGCAGCTTTCACAGTTGACTGCCACCGAACAAACAACGAATCTTGCCAATTCTTTTACTAAATTCGAAACGAATTTTGCGAGTTCAGAGCAACTTCAAGCTGCTACTCTCATAGGAAAAGATGTTTCAACACAAAATAACCAGGTTGATGTGATATCCGGTCAGGCAGGTAAAATAGGATTTACCCTTCCAGCAAACGCATCGGCAACGCTTCAGATAACAGATTCGAATGGTAATGTTATGGATACCATAAATCTTGGAGAGCTCAACGCCGGAGCAAATACTTATCAGTGGAACGCACTTAATTCGCAGGGCGTTCGGGTACCGGATGGCACTTATGATTACCAGATTCAGGCAACTGAATCTAATGGAACACAGTTACTCTACAGTGGCATAAACACGGGTACCGTTCAATCCGTCCAGATCGAAAATGGACAGATCTATGTCGTTGTAAACGGTACAAGTTATCCAATTTCCCAGGTAACGCAAATTTCATCGGGTTCTGCAACCTCTAATTTATAGGAGTGATTTGATATGAGAGCACTTTACAGTGGTGTAACAGGTCTTGAAGGTACTCAAACCGAAATGGATGTTATAGGTAATAACATTGCCAATTCGAATACTGTTGGTTTTAAATCATCACAGGTAACATTTTCAACTGCACTTTCTCAGGTATTGAGTTCTGCCAGATCGCCGCAGGGAAACCTTGGAGGGGTGAACCCAGTTGAAGTTGGTCTTGGAACCCAGATAGCATCCATAGATCAGCTTATGACTCAAGGAAGCCTTCAAAACACCGGAAGCCCAACAGATCTTGCGATTCAGGGTAACGGGTTTTTCGTTGTGAACAATGGAAGCGGAAATTATTACACAAGAGCCGGTAATTTCAGTCTTGATCAGAATGGAACACTTGTGCAATCCGGAACAGGATACGATGTCATGGGCTGGGAAGCTACAAACAGTTCTTCCGGACAGGGTTACGTTAACACCAATTTGCCGATCGGGAAAATTCAGATAAGCTCTAACGCAACGATGAATGCGAATGCAACATCAAGCATGACACTCGGAGGGAATATCAACTCGGCTTCCGGAATCCAACCAGTGACTATTACTGAAACAGACAACAACGGTAATCAATACACGATCCAGTTCACATTTTCTCCACAAACCTCCAGTTTCAATCCATTCTCACCATCTAATAAGTACGAATGGACTGCAAAGATAATAAATGCGTCATCAGGCAGTACAGGTGCAACGGCAACAGGAACGATAACACTCGATCAAAACGGAAATGTGACAAATGATTCAGCAAATAATCTTTACATTTCAACTTCCAATAGCCTTACAACGAATTCGGCTGCAACAAATGTTGTGAGCGGATCAGCTGTTACGCTTCCAACGGCGGGCCCCATCTCCTTTGCACAGGCTGACAACACCGCTAACACCGTGACGGCTTCGTACACGAGCCCGATTTACACAACATCGACACAGATATACGACTCTCTTGGCAATCCTTACACTGTGTACTTAGATTTCACAAATCTTGGTACTGTGAGCGGCTCAAGTATGAATACTATCGGTTCCCAAACTGCATGGGCATGGGACGCGCGCCTTGCAAACGGAACTCCTGTCACTTTAACGACCTCAAGCGGATCGGCCACGGGAAATTCTTTTGGAGTTGTTGAATTCAATTCTTCCGGAAAGATGATTGGAAACTTTGCACTTGAAAAAAATACAATTCCACCTTCTTTAACAGCTTCAAATGCGCCGGAAGGGCTTTCTTTCACGCCATCAGATGGAGCCGCACAGGTTAATGCACAGATAGATTTCACCGGATTGACCGATCTTGCAGGCTCATCTTCTGCAACGGTTTCAAATCAAAACGGTAATGCTGCCGGTACCTTACAATCATTTGCAATAAACCAAACTGGACAGATAGTTGGAACATTTTCGAACGGGCTCACGAATACGCTGGGCCAAGTAGCCCTTGCAAATTTCAACAACCCATCAGGTCTCAGTGCCGTTGGAAATTCTTTGTTCTCACAATCGGCCAACAGTGGTACACCACAGATCGGTACGGCAGGTACCGGAGGACTGGGAACCTTTGTGCCTGGAGCGCTTGAGGAATCTAACGTTGATCTGGCCCAGGAATTCAGCAACATGATAGTTGCAGAAAACAGTTTTGATGCTAATTCTCGTGTGATAACTACTGCGGATGCCATGATGGCCCAGCTCATAAACATGAAGCAGACTCCATGAGGTAAATGATGATAAATTTAACTCATCTTAACGGTGAAACCTTTTTTTTGAACGCCGAGTATATAGAAAGCGTTGAATCAAAACCAGACACTCTGATAACGACGTTCAACGGTAAAAAATATCTTGTAAAAGAATCATGTGATGAAGTTATAAAAAGGGTGATAGAATACAGAAGAAAGATAATGGCTCCTGATGTTTTGACGTTACCAAAAGAAGGTGATTGATTTGGATATTGCCACGTTCATAGGCCTTGGGCTTGCTCTTGTAGCTATAATGACGGGTATGGGAGGGGACGTTGGTCTCTTTTTGGACATGACCTCTATCATACTCGTTCTTGGCGGAACGATAGGCTCTCTTTTCATAGCTTATCCAATTGAAAGGGTTATGAACATCTTCAAGATAATGTTGAGTACTTTTTTTTACAAACCTTACAACATGAGTGACACGATAAGAACGCTCGTCACATCTTCAGAAAAAGCCCGAAGGGAAGGATTGCTTTCGTTGGAGCAGGATGTAGAAAAAATAGAAGATCCCTTCATGAAGAAAGGACTTCAACTCGTTGTCGATGGCATAGATCCTGAACTTTTGAAATCGATGCTTGAAACAGATCTTGAACTTCGTGAGGATGAAGGGATGATGCAGAGAAATATGCTTGCTTATGCGGCCACTATTTCTCCTTCTTTCGGAATGGTTGGAACTTTGATAGGTCTTGTAAGAATGCTCGGACATCTTAACGATCCTTCAACGGTTGGCCCTTCATTCGCGATAGCGTTAACAACTACATTCTTCGGAGCTTTTTTTGCTTATGTTTTTTTCATGCCGATGTCTGAAAAACTCGCGAGACGCTTGCAAATGGAGATGAGATACAGAAGGATGATCCTTGAAGGTGTGCTTTCAATACAGTCAGGTGATAATCCGAGGATACTGGAGGAAAAATTGAAAGGATTTTTGACCGATAAAGAACTCCAAAATTATGAAAGTGGAAATGTCCCGCAGGTTGCCGAAGGAGGTGCTACTGGTGGCTCGTAAAAAACAACCCGATGAAGGCCCAAAAGAAGGAGCCCCGCTCTGGATGGTAACCTTTTCGGATATGAATTCGCTCATGATGGGATTTTTCGTGACTCTCTTTTCGATGTCAACACTCAGTCCGGGCAAATTTCAACAGGTTTCTTATGGATTTCAAACTATCATGAGCTCTCCACCAGGTATTTTGACAGGTGGGAAGAGCTTAAGTCAGCAACCTCTTATAACATCAAATCCAGGTATTAGGCAGTCTATTCTACAGATTCAGGCAAATCCCGAATACAAGGGGATGATAACGGTTGAAGAAACAAATCAAGGTCTTCTGATTGAACTTAAGAATGCGGCATTTTTTCAGTCTGGATCCGCAAATCTTTCAGCTCTTGCAAAGGACCTGCTTTCTAAAATAGGCGAACTCATCATAGAACATTCAACAAATCCATTATGGGTATACGGATATACATCCGATCTACCGCTGCCAACCGATTCAATTTATACTTCGAAGTGGGATTTGAGTGCTTCAAGAGCCGCAGCAGTTGTTTGGTTTTTTCTCAACGATCTGAAGAACAAAAGGGCAAATGAACTTGTTACTCAAGTTATGAATGGTCAATTTCAACCGGATTACTGGTATAATCCAAGTAGATTTGTAGCGATAGGCATGGGAGATGTGCCTGTCAAAAGTGCAATAGATTCAAAGACTGCATCTATAAATCTTGAGATACAGTCGTTACGTCAAGAATACGCGGCAGGTGAGATCTCTTACGAAGAACTTTTGGACAAGACCCAGAGTTTGAATTCTGAAATTAATACTATGGAATCTCAAATAAATGAGTCATACAACAGGGTGGATATACTTGTGAAGAATCAGGGTGATTGAATGGCCGATGAAAAAAAAGCAAAAAGTAGATCTGGAATTCTTGTGATCTTAATAGCAGTCGTAATTGCTGCGGTTGTTTCCATGGCGGGAACCTTTGTCGTCGTCAAATACTTGAATGCCCCTCCAGCCTCTCAAAAAGTTACAAGCCAGTTATCGAGAACGATGGCAATACTCATAAGATCTGGATCGAATCAAACCTTTCCACTTAGAGGTGGAAATGAGGTGCTCGTGATCGATAGTCTTACATTTTTGGTTGGAAGTTCCGCATGCAGTCAGGCTATAGGGATCGATACACCACAGATAATGGATGGAATTCAGATGCTCATACTTTCCAAAAGTTCAAATGAAATATTGAACCCTGATGGGCTTCAAACTTTAAAACAGCAGATAGCCGACCTTGTGGATCAGATAACAGGCTTCACTGGTAACCAAGCTCCACTTGGAGTTTTGCAGGTTTATCTTTACATAAAGGCCGTTGCTTCGACAAGTTAGGGATGATTTGATGCCAGACGTTCTTAGTCAAAATGAAGTTGATTCGTTGCTGAAGGCTCTTGCATCTGGAGAGTTATCGGCTGAAGAAGTAAAAAGTGAGGAAAATGTAAAAGTAAAGCCATACGATTTCACAAGACCAAGTAAGTTCTCGAAAGAACAGATAAGGACACTTGAGATGGTCCATGAGAATTTTGCACGTGGCGTATCAAATTACCTTTCTGCAAGATTGAGAACCTTTGTCGATATAACCAAATCTTCAACCGATCAGATAACGTACAATGAATTCACAAGATCGATCGCATCTCCAAGCTTTTTGATAATATTTACCGCACAAGAACTGAATGGAAATGTTGTAATAGAGATAAATCTTAAAGTGATCTTTTCTATAATTGACAGGTTGATGGGTGGTGGAGGTGGCCTGTACCAAAAATTCAGGCCTCTCACGGATATAGAACTTTCTTTGATGAAAAATGAAGTCATCAGAATTCTATCTATTTTAAAAGATGCATGGTCCAACGTTTACAATTTCTCTCCAGAACTAGTCTCGATAGAAAACAATCCTCAATTCGCACAGGTAACTCCATCTAATGAGATGGTTGTGGTTGTTACTTTGGATCTGAAGATCGGTGAAATAGAAGGGTTCATGAATTTTTGCTGGCCATCTTCCCTTCTCGAGACACTTTCTTCCAAACTTTACGCTGAATCTTATTTCAAGCAGGAAAAACAGATCAAAGATGTTCATTCCAAGGACACGATACAATCTTTGATTCAGGATGCAGAGGTAGAACTTTCAGCCTCAATAGGAAAAACCACAATAACTCTCAGTGATCTGATAGATTTAGACGCTGGAGATGTTATAATGTTGGAAAAGCATTTAAACGAACCCGCTTCTTTGTACGTTAACGGGAAGGAAAAATTCAAATGTCTTATTGGTACTCATAAAGGATTCAACGCTGTGAAGATAGCTGGGATCGCTAAGGAGGAGATTGAAGAGGATGACAGGTGACAAATTATCACAGGAAGAAGTCGACTCTTTGCTTAAAGATGTTGAATTGGATTTGAGCGATCTTGAAAAAGATGCCATAGGTGAGTTTGGAAATATCTCTATGGGTGCAGCAGCGACCGCAATATCAACGATAGTTGGTAAAAGGGTGGAAATAACAACCCCTAAAGTTGTTGAGACGACAGTAAGCAATGTCAGAAATCTTTACAAAGGACTTCACGTTGTAACGAGCATAGATTACACAAAGACGCTTCAGGGTACAAATGTTTTCATACTTGAACCTCACGTCGTAGCAGTTATAGCCGATATAATGATGGGTGGAACCGGTCAGAATGTGAATGATGAGCTCGATGAAATAAAATTGAGTGCGATAGGTGAAGCCATGAATCAGATGATGGGATCGGCTGCCACTTCACTTTCCGAGATCATAAAAGACGGAATAGAGATAGCCCCTCCCAAAATAGAAAAAATAGATTTTAACGATCCGAATGTTCAATTCCCTCCAGTTTATGAGGGTCAAAATGTCGTTGTTGTGAAATTCAGAATGAAGGTCAACGATCTTGTCGAAGGTTCATTGATCCAGCTGATGTCTCCAACCTTTGCAAAACATTTCTCATCCTTTCTCATAAGTACGATAAAAAGTTCAAGCGGAGAAAAGCAATTCAAAGATGAAACATTGGTAGACGATTCAAAAGCAGAAGCGCCTACTTCGAAAAATAGCGAAAAGATAAAAAAGGTTGAATTGCAAGAATTCGACGATCAGGAAAATTTGCACATTTCAGCTCAAAAGATAGAAATGCTCCTCGACATACCTCTTGAAATTTCTGTCGAACTTGGAAGATCAAAGATGAATTTGAAGCAAATACTTGAACTTGGGAGTGGTTCTCTTGTTGAACTCGATAAATTGACGGGCGAACCTGTAGATATACTTGTGAATGGTAAAAAAGTTGCAAAAGGTGAAGTAGTTGTCGTCGGAGAAAACTTTGGAGTTAAAATAACCCAGATACTGAGCAAAAAGGAGAGGCTTTACTCTCTAAAGTGAAAGTATTTGTGTTTGATTTAGATGGAACGGTTCTTGTGAATTCACAAATTGCACCCGATGTGAAAAAATTGTTGAAGCGATTGTCTCAATCGTACATAGTTATCTTTGCCTCGGGAAGAATGTTCTCCTCAATTCTTAAAGTTATGAGAAATTTTGATCTTGATGGAATAATCGTGGCTTACAATGGTTCTTATATATTTTTAAAGGATGAGATAAAAACTTATTGCATCAATCCGAAAGATGCAGCCGCCGTTATAGACTTTCTCAGGGCGTTGAAGGTGCACCGCCAGGTTTACGTTGATGATGTACTTTATGTAGAAGAAAAAAATGAATTTGCAATGGCTTATTCCCAGCAAAGTGGCGTTGAATTCCACGTTACGGAGGATCTCAAAGAGACGATCAAAAATGGTTGCATATTCAAAATTCTTGCTTATGATACTCCAGAAAATGTGAGAAAGATTAAAGATCAGGCTTCCGAATGTGATTTTGGAAATGTAGATCTTTTCACTTCATCCGAATCTTACCTTGAGTTTGTCAGAAAAGGGATTAATAAAAAAGTAGCCATTGAATTTCTTGCTCAAAAGATGGGATTTTCTCTTTCTGAAGTCATAGCCTTTGGCGATGGAGAAAATGATGCTGAACTTTTAAGTGCAGCGGGTATGAGCTTTGCCATGTTTCCTGGAAATGAAAAAAGCCTTACTGCAGGGAGTAAAATAATAGATAATTTGGACGGTAGAGGAATATTGAGAGCCTTCAAAGTTTTGAAGTACAGTCATATGTTAGAGGAAAGATGATGATAGCAAGACTTTATCATATAAGAGGCGTTGTTCAGGGTGTTGGATTCAGATCGTTCGTTTACTATCGTGCGAAAGCTCTTGGTGTTAAAGGGTATGTGCAAAATGAAGATGATGGCTCTGTCACGGTTGAAGCTGAATCTGAAGAAAATACCCTTTTCGTGTTCGAAAAATATTTGTACGAAGGTCCTGCCTTTGCCCAAATTGAGGGAATCGAGCTCGAAGAACTTCCTGTGCAGGGATTCAAGGATTTCGAGGTGAGATGAATTTATGAAATTTTTAAGAACCTTCACCATGTTCTTTGTCGGAGAAATTGAAATTTTCGTTGCTGGCATGATGTTAATAACATTCGGAACAATAGTATCTATGTCTTTTTCGATGAATGAATTTTTCGGAGCAACAGTTTATCCATCAAGACTTTTTTTAACGATCTTCATTTCGATGATCATTGCTGGACTATCAATTCAAATTTCTAACATTAAAAGACTGACAAACGGTTATGCAGGTTATGTTTTTTCATCAATAGCAACGATAGCGAATTCACTCGCACTTATTTTGGAAGCCATAGAGATGGGACTTTACGGGATGAGTTGGATTGAAGTAGAGTTTTTAAGGGTTCATGAAAGCGGCAATTCGATGTTATCCATAATAGGATTTTTGATCTTTCTCTTTTCTGCGATCGTAACGGCTTTTTCGGTACTCGATCTTGTACTTGTCGCTGGAGGCGAAAATTGAAAGTTCTCGGAATTATCGTCGAATATAATCCACTGCACGATGGTCATCTTTATCATCTTACAAGTTCGATTGAACTTGTAAAACCTGATTTTGTCGTTGCAGTTATGAGCGGTAATTTTGTCCAGCGGGGTGAACCTTCCATCGTTGACAAATTTGCGCGAACAAAAATGGCTTTGAATGCGGGTATAGATGTTGTTTTCGAATTGCCAACGATCTATTCGATTCAGGATGCAAGAGGCTTTGCAATCGGATCTGTTGGAATTTTAAACGCAACAAATGTTGTGACTGATCTGGTTTTTGGATCGGAAAGCAACGATCTTAAGATAATAGAAAAAATAGCATCTTTAATAGTCGAAGAATCTCCAGCTTTTGAAAGAACTCTTAAAGAACATCTTGGTAATGGCCTCTCCTTTCCAAATGCGAGGAGGCTTGCAATTTCATCCCTTCTGAATTACGATGCAGAACAGATGAGATATTCAAATGATATTCTTGGAATAGAATACGTTGCTGAATTGAAAAGGCTTAGGTCAAAAATTGAAGCTCATACTATAAAAAGAATAGGAGCATCTTACAACGAAGAAGAACTTTTGGAAATACCGAGTGCTACCTCTCTGAGAAAAGCTATATCAGAAAAAAGAAAGCTTGAAGGAATTCCTTACTTTACAGAACAAATATTGGAAGAGGAATTCAAAAATGGTAGAGGACCCGTTTTTCTCAACTCCTTTTACGATCTTATGAGATCGAAGATAATACTTCTTGGGCGGGAAAGACTCGAACAGCTTTATGGATTTAACGAGGGAATATCGCAAAGATTTTTGATGAATTCCTGTGCTTCCCAAAATATAGAAGAATTTTTGAATAAAACGAAAACAAAACGCTTTACATTCACAAGAATAAAAAGGAGATTGTTTTACACGATCTTTGAGATCGATAAAACCTTTGTATTGGAATCAAACGAATTTGGTCCTCAATACTTAAGACTATTGGGATTCACAGAAAGGGGAAAGAGCTTATTAAGGCATATATCTGATAGATCTTCATTGCCTTTGATATCAAATCTTTCTGATTTTAAAAATTCAATTCAAAGCAGAGAAATAAATGTTGATCTTGCCCGGATGCAGATAGCGCTTGATATAAAAGCTTCTGATATTTATGCCATGAACTTCAAATCATCATCTGAACGTTTATGTAAAAGAGATTTCAGGAAACCCATAATCCATGAGCAATGATGATTTTGATTCTTTCTTATCTATCGTTAAAGCATCTACCTTCAAATACAAAATTGAAAGATCTACCTTCATCTCAAGCGCAAAACATGTTAGCAATCCGGAAGAAGCCAAAAGATTCGTGTTAAAAGTATCAACGGAGTTCAAGGATGCTACTCATAATTGTTGGGCTTACAGGATAGGCGAAAAAGAATTGTTTTCTGATAATGGAGAACCATCGGGAACAGCTGGAGTTCAAATACTTAACGCCATGAAATCATCAAATATCGACAGAGCTGTAATTGTTGTTACAAGATATTTCGGTGGGATAAAATTAGGAATAAGAGGACTTATAGATGCTTACGCTCACGCTGCAAAACTCGTGATAGAAAATTGTGAGAAGGACATATTTTTGATTGGAAAAGTTGTCGAAGTGCAGTGCGAATACCATGATTTCGAAAGACTTAAGTACTTTTTTAACAGGAGAGGATATTTTTATCTTACCCCTCCGAAATTCGAAGAAAAGATCAAAATGAAATTATTTTTACCTTTGGGAGAAAAGATTGAGATGGATCACCTTGAAATAAAAAAGCTGGAAATAGAACAAAAAAATCTCTTAATGATCTCCTGACTCTTTTATACACTAAATCTCTTATGATGTGCGTCAAGATTACGATAAATATTACAAAACTGTCGTTACCAACTTGATTGGGAATCTCATCCTTACAAAAAAGGCGATTCCCGTAGTTTGACAAACCGTATCTTTAATGTCGCCCCCGACCTGATCGGGGGGTCGGGAATGACGGTATGAGCGATTCTCTCCACGAACAGGCTTGTGATATTCAGTTCCTTCATCCTTAAGCCTTTTGTCATTCCGGTCGAAGAACCGGAATCGCCTTAGAACTTATCCGTAAATATTTAGTGAAGTATAAATGCTCAAAGTCGACTCAGTGTCCCATCATGAGGCCAAACCTTAGACGTTGCATGCCAGTTTGACTGCATGAATCAGAAATTACACATTTGAAATTGAAAAAGTACAGATCAAAGCTTGACGAATCAAAATGTTTATGGTAGAATCTTCTCTGTGCGGGCATAGCTCAGTTGGTAGAGCATCGGCCTTCCAAGCCGAGCGTCGCGGGTCCAAGTCCCGTTGCCCGCTCCAGAACGGGCATATTTGCCCGTTTTTTGATGGGAGTAAAGATGAACGTGATCGAACTTATATTCATCTGTCTTGGAATTATAGTTTACATTTATCTTGGAATAAGAATTTTGGAGATGAAAGTCAAATTCGCAGCTTTCGTTTACCTACTTTTTGTAACTATTTTCGTCGTTTCAATAATTTTGGGCAGCTATTTATTTTTGATGATATGGACCATCTTAACGATCATTTTAGCTCTGCTCGTTTTTGTTATGGTGCGATGAATTTTGCTGTGAGGGAAAAAGTATAAAATCAGGGAGTAGAGATTAGTGAAAACGGCTTATGGCGACAAAAAGTGATTAGTGATTAGACATTAGTCATTAGTGCAAAAAAAGCAAATAGCAAATGGTGCATAGCGACAAAAAGTGATTAGGAATTAGAGATTGGACATTAGTGATTGGACATTAGGCATTAGTGATTAGAGATTAGTGATTAGACATTAGTGATTAGTGAAAAAGGCGAATGACGGAGCCAACAAATATTTCATCTCTAAAGTTGATCAAGTATATATACAAAGTTTAACGAGTATAAATGTTCAAGATCACGTCTCCGTAATTTTTTCTAACCTTAAGACTGAGCTTTTTTCCATTCTCCGGAGGCAATTCTTTTTCAAATGATTCAATGACTATTATTCCATCCTCTTCAAGTATCTCTTCATGTGAATCAAGTTCTCTGAATGTTTCAAAAACGAGGCCATTTCCAAAAGGTGGATCGGCGAAGATGAAATCGAACTTTTTATCTTTTTCAGTCAAACGTCTTATCGCTATACGGAAATCTAAATTTAGAATTTTAAAATTTTGCCCAAGTTTTTCTAAATTTTTCCTTATCGTCATGCATGATGCTCTCGATATTTCAACGATTGTTACATCTTTCACGGATCGGCTGATGGCTTCAGCTGAGATTATTCCGCTGCCTCCGAAAAGTTCAAGCATTTGCTTTGACTCAATGTCAACGATGTTGAAAAGAGCTTCTCTCACAATTGATGGAGTATAACGTGTCCTTTCGTCAGAAACTGAAGAGATTGTCGTCCTTTTGAAAGCTCCTCCCGTTATTTTCATCATCCAACCTCCACAAATTTTATCTTCTCTCCATACCTTCTGTTAATCTCCTGCAAAAGTTCACCGTGCGACGAAAGTTCTTGATCTTTTTCCATAAGTTCAATCGCGTCTTCCCGTGCTTCCAATAGAATTTTTTCATCTTCAACAAGATTTGCCACTTTGAATTCAGGCATCCCATGCTGGCGCGTTCCCATGAACTCTCCGGGCCCTCTTAACTTCAAATCGTATTCGGCCAAATCGAAGCCATTAAAGGTATGTGTGAAGTATCTCAACCGTTCAAGTTCCGATCCATTCGTTAAAAGTATACAGAAAGATTCGTTCCCACCCCTACCTACTCTTCCTCTCAGCTGATGGAGCTGGGCCAAACCAAATCTTTCAGGATGTTCTATGATCATTGCACCTGCGTGCGGGATATCTATTCCAACTTCTATAACTGTCGTTGAAACGAGGAGATCTATCTCTTTTTTTAGGAATTTTTCCATGACCTCTTCTTTCTCTTCGGCAGTCATTCTTCCATGAAGCAAAGCAACTTTTTGGGCGGTAAAAGGACCATTTTTGAACTCTTCGTAAATTTTGGTTACCGCACTCAAATCCATCTTGTCCGATTCTTCTATCAAGGGTGCTATCCAAAAAACGCCAGCCCCTTTAGCAATTTCTTGCTTGACGAATTCATAAACTTCTTCTCTTTTTTTATTGTTCACGATAAAAGTTTTTGGATTTTTTCTGCCTTTTGGCATTTCATCTATCACTGTTACGTCAAGATCACCGTAAAGAGTCATAGAAAGTGTCCTTGGAATAGGCGTTGCCGTCATTACAAGTGTGTCTATCGCCCGTCCTTTTGACATGAGAGTCTCCCGTTGTTTTACACCAAATTTATGCTGTTCATCTATTATAACCAATCCCAAATTTTTAAAGATCACATCTTTTTGGATCAAAGCATGGGTTCCTATGATAAGATTCAATTCACCATTTTGAATTTTATCTTTTATCTTTTGCTTTTCGGATGGAAGAGTAGATCCAGATAAGAATCCGGATTTAATTCCAAATTTCGATAAATCAGAAGTGATACGTTCGTAGTGCTGACTTGCGAGTACAAAGGTTGGAGCCATAAAGGCAACCTGAAATCCACTTTCAATGGTATCCAACGCGGCTATTTCAGCTACGACTGTCTTTCCACTTCCCACATCCCCGTGCAGCAATCTATTCATCATTCTTGGATCTCTTAAATCTTTTTCTATTTCCGATATGGCTTTTTTCTGAGCCATCGTTAGATTGAAAGGAAGCGAACTGATGAACTTTTTTGCAAACACTCCTGTGAATGCTTTTGATATACCTGCTTTTGATTGTATGCTGTTTTTTATCATGAGTTTGGATAATTCAAGTAAGAAAAATTCGTCATAGATAAGTCTTCTCCTTGCAGCGTTGAGATGGTACTCACTTTTAGGAAAATGCATACCGTAAAGTGCACATCTAAGATCCAGCAATTTTCTTTTCTTCAGCAATTCATCGGGAAGTGGATCTTTGAACGCGTTTATGTACTGAACGTTCTCTTCGATTATCGATCTCATGACTCCCTGAGAAATACCTGAGGTTAAATCATATATTGGAGAAATCTTTGAAATATTCTCATCGACTATTTCGAAATCTGGAGAATAAACTTTGAACTTGCCATTTTCGTTTTTAACTATTCCACTGAAAGCCAAAGTTTTGGCTGTAACCAGTTTATCGTAAAGATATTCTTGATTGAACCATACGAGGTACATATTTGAAAATCCATCCGTAACTATCACTGTGACAATCTTAAAATTTCTAACTTTTACTTTTTCGACATTGACTATTTTAGCAGTTGCAGAAACCCTTTGGCCACTTTGCAACTCTGTTATCTTAAGTGACCTTCTCCAATCATCGTAAAGACGAGGGAAATGGTAAAAGAGATCTCTTATCCTGTAAATATTAAGTCTGCTCAAGTCTTCTTCTCTTGATGGACCTATTTTTTTTGCGTACTTTATATCTGAATCAAGATCTATGATCTTTTCAGCCGCCGGTGGAAGAGAAATCAAATTCTCGCTTCTTATTTTTTCTATCATCAAAAGGCCGTTATTCAACCTCAAATTTCGTCTTTCTTCTGGAAGTGATGAAATATTTGAAAAGTAATCACAAAAAGCTAAAAATCTTTCTTTCACCTCATCGGTAATTCCTTCAACATTCTTTGACGATTTTTTCAAGAAACTTTCAAAATCATGAACATCAACGGTGTGAGTTAAAACATCTTTTATCTTTTCCTCCGAAGAATTTATAAAATCTTCAAACAACATCAAAGGCACTCCGGATCATTTTGAACTCATCGACTGAAAAATGCTATGGATGATCAATCTCTGCGTTTCAAACTCATTCGACTGGGCATCCAAATAAAACTTTATGATCATTGCAACAGTTATCATCAACAAAAAGATTATGAAAAGGGTTATCTGGCCTTCACGCATTTTTGAAACCAACATAGGGAAGATTCCTATTCTTCTGATCGTAATCGAAGCCGTATCCAAGGATGAACTTATCATCTATTTTGAATCCGACAAAATCGATTGGTACATCGACCTTCCTATGGGCTGTTTTTTCAAAAAGTGTTACGACTTTCAAAGTTGCGGGATTATATTTTGAAAAATATCTAAGGATGTAATCGAGCGTTATGCCGGTATCAACTATATCCTCAACCACAAGTATATGTTTACCGTATATACTTTCATCGAGCCATGATTTCACTTTGATCCTTTCCGTACTACCACTTCCAGAGTAACTTGAAACCTGAACAAAACTGTACATGACATTCAATTTCATCTCAAGCACAAGGTCACTGAAAAAATGTACGGCACCCTTCAGAACACATACAGCCATTATTTCATCCGTAAATGGTTTGTAAGTTTCAGTTATTTCATTGGCAAGTTCAACTATACGTCCATGAAGTTCTTCCCTTGTGTAAAGTGTTTCCACGTAACACCTCCATCAAATTTCGATAATGATGATTTGCTTTTTCAGCGTCTTTAGAGTGTTTTGATCTATTTCGAAAGGATTTTTCATTTTCTTCACATCTTCGAATCCAGCAGTGAATTCTTCAACTTTTCCAAGATCAAATTTAACGTACGGCGTCATGTAATGCATCGGAAATACGACGTGTGGATTTATCGCATCAACTATACTTTTGGCATTTTTTGCATCTATCGTGAAGATTCCACCCACTGGTATCATCAAAATCTCTGTTCCTTTCAATTTTTTCATCGTTTGTTCATCGAGAAGATGACCGAGATCTCCAAAATGAACAACCGTTATCGATGATGGAAATGTCATCTTGAAAATTATATTTGGTCCGCGCTTTTCTCCATTAACCTCATCATGGAAAGAGGGTATTCCTTCTATGAGCAATTTCCCATCCTCATATTTTCCTGAATCTTTTATGAGCTTAAAGTTGCCTCTGAGAAGGTTATGAGCATTATGATCGAAATGCTGATGGCTTTCGGTAACATGGGTGGGTTTGACGTTAGGGATCGGATATCCAACGCTTTTATCGAACGGATCGTTAACCACAAAAACACCTTCATCCTCTATTCCGAAGCATGAATGGCCAAACCACCATATCTTCATTTCATATCACCACCCATAGTTTTGAGATCGACATTCATTGGAGGATTTATCTTTCTAACAACGTAAGGAGAAAACTTTTCTGAATGTTTTTTACTATACCTACTCAATAACCAGTAATAAATACCTGCACCTCCCAAAGATAGGCCAAGGGACCAAAAATTTCCTATCTTGGTGAGATCCAGAAGGGAGATCGTTCCACCTATGAATATGATCAGAGGAATACCGTAAAGGAGCACAGAGAGCTTGGTTGCACCTAAGTGCTCTGGCATTTGAAATTCTACATAATCTCCAATTTGGAATTCCACACCTTTGGGTTTTGGTATCATCGTTTTAGAATTCGATGAAAGTGAACATGAACCAGAGATAGCACAAGAAGAACAAGATGAAGAATTTTCCATTTTAACGATTATTGAACTTTTTTCAACCTTTACAATCTTCGCCGTTTCAATCATTATATTTCACCACCTTTCTGATCTGCTATAATCATTATAGCACTGATTTGAGAAGAGATGATATATACTTATTCAACTTTAAATTTGAAGTATTTGACTCATATACCAAACCTCTTTTAAAATTGGAATGGATGAATATGTACCGGAAAGAATTTGAATTAAAAGGAGTACAGATCATGAAATTTGATATTTTAACTGCAGAAGTTGGAAGTACGACAACAGTTTTAAGCTGTTTCGCAGGTATAGGCAGCCGACCGGAGCTTTTAGCCCAGGGCGAACATTACACAACAATAGATGAAGGAGACGTCACAATCGGAATAGATCGAGCTATCAAATCGATTGAGAAAAAAATAGGTGAAAATATTGAATGGAATAAATTGCTCGTATCATCGAGTGCTGCTGGCGGATTGAAGATGACTGTTCACGGTCTTGTTTATGATATGACTGTCAAAGCGGCAAGGGAGGCTGCTCTTGGTGCCGGAGCGATAGTGAATCTTGCAACTGCTGGAAAGATTTCTGAAGAAACGATAGAGGAAGTGAAGAGAATTTCTCCAAAACTTATACTTTTATCTGGAGGCGTTGATAGCGGTGAAAGTGAGACGGCAATCCATAATGCCATGATCTTTGCAAAAAGTGATGTTGATGTGCCTTTCGTTTATGCTGGCAACTCAGCGATCACCTCTAAAATAGAAAAAATATTTAAAGATGGTGGCAAGATCATCACCGTAACTCAAAATGTTTATCCGAAAGTTGATCTTCTAAACGTTGAACCTGTTAGAAAGATAATTCAGGATGTTTTTTCTAAGCATATAATTCATGGGCCAGGAATGATTAAGCTTGAAGGAAAAGTTGGAGACAAAATAATTCCAACACCTGCGGCCGTTATGAAGGCAGTCGAAATCTTGCAAAAAGAGATGGGAGACTCAATAGTAATAGATATAGGTGGGGCAACTACCGACATAGACTCTGTAACATCAGGATCTCCGGACATACAAAAAATTCTGATCTCTCCAGAACCGTTTTCGAAGAGAACCGTTGAGGGGGATCTTGGGGTTTTCGTGAACGCACCAAATGTAGTTGAAAATTTTGGGTGGATAAAGGAAAAATTTCATGATTACGATACGCTCTTGAAAGAGCTTACGCCTTATCCACAGGATCAAAAAACTGAAGATTTCATGATCGCTATGGCTGAAGCTTGCGCAATTGAGAGTATGATAAGACATGCAGGGGAAAGAAGATACCTTTACGGCCCATCAGGTAGAGTAGAAGTTGCAGAAGGAAAAGATCTGACGGCCGTTCTCAACATCTTCGGAACTGGAGGCGTTCTGAGCCGTTCCAAAGAAAGCATGAAGATACTCGATAAAGTTAGGAATCTTGGTCAAAGATATCCGATGGCTCTTTTACCTCCAAAGGAGGCAGCACTTTACATAGATTCAAATTATATTTTCGCTGCCTGCGGTCTCATATCTCAGCTTGATGAAGAGTCAGCTAAAAAATTGCTTTTAAAGGATGTTAAACGTGTCGGATGAGATATTGATAAGGACGGATGGTGGATCAAATCCCAACCCCGGCAATGCAGGATGCGCATTTACCGTTGAACAAGAAGGAAAATTGTTGTGCGCGCATTGTGAGTATGTCGGAATTAAAACGAACAATCAGGCTGAATATATGGCCTTAATAATGGCAATTGAATACGTTAAATCTAATTCAATGCTCAAAAAGAAAGATATACTTGTACTCAGTGACAGTCAATTACTTGTTAACCAGATGAACGGGGAGTACAAAGTTAAATCTGAAGAGATCAAAATTCTATGGTCCAAAGTCATGAAACTCATAGCTGGGATGAGTGTAACGTTCAAGTGGATATCCAGGGATGAAAATCATGTCTCTGATTTCCTTGTAAGATTTGTTAGGGGGGAAAAGCATCTTGAATAAAATATTCGATCTTTTCTTTAGTCCAAAAATATTTTTCAAAGATTCCAGATTTGGACCTTTTGATGCGATCTTTGTAACATTGCTCATCTGGATCGTTAACATGATAATAATTTTTCCAACTTTCAAGAATATGCCTCTTTTCGGCGGTTTTATACCTTTTGCCATCGTTGTTTTGGTATTGCTCTTCATTTATGAACTTTTTTCAGGAGTGATTCATAAATTTTTATCTAAAGATCAGAATGTTTTTTGGGGATTACCATATGCACTTGTTCCACACATTTTAACGGGATGGATAATATCCGTGGCAATTTTTTGGGAAGTTGCTTACATCTTTTTGATAATACCCATAGCATGGTCGGTAATTCTTGAATTTTATCTCGTTAGATCTTCAACAGGGAGAGGAATTTTATACACCTTGGTGATAAGAGCATCAAGGGATCTGGTCTTCTTTGCCGTTCTTTCATTCATTTTAAGAAGGTGGTTCCTGTGAATATAGGAATGATGAGTGATACTTATATACCACAGATAAATGGAGTTGCAACATCCGTTCATCTTTTCAAAAAATATCTTGAAGAAATTGGAGACAATGTTTACGTCTTTGCACCTGTTGTCCCACAGGATGAAGCTGGTACTTTCAGGGTAAGCGGTCTCAAATTTTTCTTTGAACCGCAACATAGATTGGCAATTCCTCTTTCAAATAAAATTTTGAACATCTCGTCCAAGCTTAAAATAGATCTTGTTCACTCTCATGCACCTTTCAGCATGGGCTTTCAAGCTGTCAGGTTAAGTGAACAACTTGGGATTCCGCACGTTCACACGTACCATACACTTCTGACGGAATATAGGCATTACCTTCCCATGCCAATAAGGCCTACTGAAAATGCCGTTAAAGAATTCAGCATGTGGTTTTGCAACATGACAGATACCGTAATAGCCCCAACGGATAAGATAAAGGACGAGTTGCTCGATTACGGTGTCAAAGTTCCAGTTCATATTTTGCCAACAGGTATAGATGTTAAGAACTTTCAGAGATCTTTGAAATATTCTGTGAGAGAAAGATACTCCATACCCGAAAAAGACAGGATAATCCTGTTCGTGGGAAGAATAGCAAAAGAAAAGAATATACACTTTTTGATCGATGCTTTCAAAAGGTTAAATGGTGAAATGAAGAATACAACTCTCATAATAGTTGGGGATGGGCCTGAAAAGCAGGAAATAATTCATAGAATTGCGCGCACAGGTTTAAAGAATAAGGTCATAATGACAGGGTACATTCCAAGAGACGATGTTGTAGAATATTACAGAGAAGCCGATCTTTTTGCTTTCGGATCTGTTACCGAAACTCAGGGGCTCGTAGTTCTTGAAGCTTTAGCGGCCGGACTTCCTGTTGTTGCCGTTGCTAAAGAAGGAATTGCAGATGTCCTTATCGATGGTAAAGGATGCTTACTTGTAGACGATGTATTGCTCGATCCCTTTGTAGAAAAAATGAAGAAAATTTTGAGAGATGAAGAGTTTAGAATTAAGTTATCGGATGAAGGGATAAATTACGTGAATCAAAATTGGGCAATGGATACAATGGCAAAGCGTTTGCATGGAATATATGAAGAAACGGTCGTCTCTTCAAAGAGAAGGAGGAAAAATTATGATACCAAATCTTTTTTTACTTATCTACACAGCCTCAGATTACGGCTTTTCTAACAACAGTCTGATATACAGACAGAATAAATCAGAACTTCAAAAAGCTGTACTGTGGACAATTCTCATAGGGCTGGCACTAACTTTCAACGTTTTGACCTTTCCGATAGGATTGATAAGTGTCGGAGCATACATAGTTATAGCAGCTCTTTTAACAACGCTTAAACCACGAAGCGACAAAGTATCTTGGTACGTTGAGATAGAACTGATAAATCTTGCGGTAGCCTTGCTCTTCACTATCCCACTTGCCGGATTCATGAGTACCCATAACTACATAGAACCTCCATTCATCAACTATTTGTTGGGTCTAACGATCTCTTCCGTAGTTTTTGCCGATATCTTCAGAAGAATTGACCTCATAGATGTAAAGTCAAACGATGCTGATGGAAATTTCGAGAGAATATTGCTTTTCATCTTCGTGATGGCATGGCAGTGGCAGTATCTGTTGATAACAGTAGTCGGTATGATCGTGTACAGGTTAATAAGGTACAGAAAATTCGATAAATTCTGGGTGATAAGTCCTGCGGCTGGAATTGGATTTGCACTGATCTGGTTTCTGTTGATGAAAGCATCTTTGATTTAAGTTTTTAATCTATTTGCCGATAATGTTGGGTGGAGGGATGAAAATGGCAAATGAGATCAACGGTGTGAAATCGACTGATGTCATGAATTACAGTGTGAGTAAAAGTTCCGGTACCGATATTGTTAAAGATGACAAAAATGCACAAAGTGTACAAAAATCAGATGAAAATAAAGCGAATTCGAAAAATTCAGATCAATTGAAAGATCTGGCTAAAAAGTTAAGTGATTTTCAGAAGATCGTTAATGTGTCATTCCAATATGAAATCCTTAAAAATCCAAATATGATAGTCATAAAAATGATCGATGATAATGATGGAGAAGTGATAAAACAGATCCCGCCTGAAGCAGCCGTGAAGTTGGCTAAGGCAATAGATGAACTGCTCGGTGTGTTCGTTGACAAGCACGTTTAAGGAGTGATTTAGATGAATATGAGTCCAACGAATTTGAATATCAGTAATTATCTTTCAACACCGTTATCGATGTCCGGCGTTGCAAGTGGTATAAATTGGCAATCGCTGATAAGTGAAGAGATGAGTGCTGCAGAAAAGCCTTTGAATTCCCTTCAAAGCCAGCTTGCACAGATAACGAATGAACAGACAATGCTTGAAACTCAATTCAAACCTATGGTTGAAAACTTCAGAGAATCTCTCCTTACCTTAGAATTACCATCTACTTTTCTTGGAACGACAGCAAGTCTTTCAAGTACGACCAATTTAAGTGCTGTAACTACTGCCGATGCTATCACCGGTTCTTATCAGATAAAGGTGGATAATCTTGCCACTTTCACAACTCTTAATCCAACTGGGACTGTGGGAGGATCCGTTAGCCCATCTGCGACACTTTCGACACTTAACATTCGTACTCCCATAACAGGCGGATATTTCACAGTAAATGGGGTACAGATACAGATCAATCCCTCTACGGAATCTCTAAATAACGTGATAAGTTCGATAAATACATCGAATGCAGGTGTAACAGCTTCTTACAGTGCATCAACGGACACTCTTGTTTTAACCGGTAATTCAAATGCTTTAATAAATATTGGTTCTCCAGGCGATACGTCAAATTTTCTTTCTGCAACTTACCTTACAGGGGCACCTGAAACTTTGAATTCGAATAACGATACAATCGTTTCATCACAAACGCATCTCGGAGCCGTAAGTACGTCTTTTTCGCTGTCGAGTTTGGGTATAAACTCAGGGAATATCATCATAAACGGGACAAGTATAAGTGTCGATTCAAACGAGACACTTGGGACTTTCATATCGAATATAAATTCTTCGAATGCAAATGTTACCGCATGGTACGATCCAAGCGCAGATAAAGTTTACCTCAAATCTAATATCGGTGGTCCTGTTTCGATGACAGCTGTTGAAGCAAATACATCGAGTCCTACAAACGTTCTAAGTGTTTTTGGATGGAGCGGAGCCACACAGACAGCAGGTCAGAATGCGCAGGTTGAGGTCAGTCAAAATGGAGGAACGACATGGACAACTTATACGAGTCCAACTAACAGGGTGAAAAATGCTATAAACGGTGCGATCTTAAATCTTTATTCTCAAACTTCAACTCCTGTTACTATGACAGTTTCTCAGGATACACAAACAGCCGTTAACGCTGTTCAAAATTTTGTCAACTCTTTTAACAATATAGTGAACTGGATAAACACGCAGTACAATCAACAACCTCAATCGAGCACTACAAGTGGGTCTTCGACAACGAGCGGGTCTTCGACGCAGGGTGCTCTTTACCAGAATCAGATGCTTCAAAATGTTTTATCAACTATGAAAAGTACTGTCTATCAAATGGTCTCTGGAATTTCAAGCTACAATTCCTTTCCATCCGTTGGAATAACGACTGGAGCAACATCTGGATGGTATCAAACGATGATAGGAACGCTTTCTTTCAATTCAGCTCAATTAACGCAGGCTCTTCAGACAAACCCACAGCAAGTTTACGAGATGTTTGCAAATAATCCCACTGGCTTGAACGGCACTCCATCCATCGGCACTGGAATTGTAGAAAATCTTGATAAAACTTTGTACCAGTACACTCAATTCAATGGAATAATAGATCAATACGCCTCTAATCAGGGATATCTTGGATCTCAGATGATCAATTTGAACAGCCAAATATATCAAATGGCGCAGACTTTAAAGCAACAACAGCTTTTATACATAAGCCAGTACACGGCGATGGAAGAGGCAATTGGCGGTCTTTCCGGTCAGAGTAGCATGATATCGAGTGCTTTTTCGAGCACTTCCTCTTCGATCTGAAACCTTGCAGTTTCAGGAATCATAGAATGACGTTAAGCGTAAAGTTCGTGCTTTCATGTATACTAACTCATGATGTGCGTGAATGTAACAACAAATGTTAAGAATAGATTTAAAGTTATTTGACAAGTAATTTTTTAAATATGTGCATTCATGCAATATTTACGGATAAGTTCTAAGGCGATTCCGGTTCTTCGACCGGAATGACAGAAGGCTTAAGGATGAAGGAACTCAATATCACAAGCCTGTTCGCAGAGAGAATCGCTCATATCGTCATTCCCGACCCCCGATCAGGTCTGGGGCGACATTAAAGATACGGTTTATCAAATTGCAGGGATCTCGTCCATCCTGTCATCCCCGATACATCGGGGATCGCTTTTTTCATAAGGATGAGATTCCCAATCAAGTTGGTAATGACAGTTTTGTATACTGAATCTCTTTTAAAAGTGAAATGAATGAACAGCACGTAGCACCTGGCTCATGGCAACGGGGATCGCTTTTTTCATAAGGATGAGATTCCCAATCAAGTTGGTAATGACAGTTTTGTATACTGAATCTCTTTTAAAAGTGAAATGAATGAACAGCACGTAGCACCTGGCTCATGGCAAGTGGCGCGTAGAACAAACAGTGAATAGTGAGAAGTAAGCGGTAAATGGCAAATACTTATTTGCTGTCACAAAAGGCGAATGCCAGAGCCAACGATATTTCATATTTAAAGTTGATCAAGTATAATCAACCCCGACATGCAATCTGTGGATCAATGTGCCTGGGTTGATTTTTTAATATATTCGTCTTTGCCACATGCTTTTTATTTATTATGTGTTAAAATGTACTGAAGGAGTGATTATAATGAAATGGATAACAAGATCTCATGTTCATGTTGACAGGGTAGCATGTCCCTGGCTAATCAAGCGCTTCATAGATAGCGATGCGGAATTCATATTTGCGACTAAAGCATCCGTAAAAGAAATTGCAAAAGAACAGGACGCGATACCTTTCGATGTTGAAGGGGTTGAGCTTGGGCACAAAGCCGGACACTGCTCATTCATATCTATACTCGACAAATACAACGTCTCAGATCCTGTTTTAAGGGAGCTTGGAGAGATAGTCAATGCTGCCGATACCGATCAACTTGATAAGAATCCTTATGCACCTGGACTCGAAGCTTTGGCAAGTGGATTTTCCTTGATGTATCCAGACGATTTTGAAAATTTGGAAAGGCAATTTTGCGTGTATGACGCCCTTTATGACTTTCTGAAATTTAAAATTGCATCCGATAATAGAGGTAAAAATGAAGGGTAAGAAATTCACTGATTTTTTGGCCCTTAACAGTTCAATGCTTTCGATGTTAATTCTCGTTGCACTCGTTGGAATGGGTCAATACATGGGAGATAAATTCCTACCACTTTATCTTATTGCAGTTGGTGGAAGTGCTATTACGATAGGCATTTTGGGTGGTATGCAAAATTTACTTGGAGCTATTTATTCTTTCCCAGGTGGATATCTTAGTGATAAAATTGGATACAAAAAATCATTGATAGTTTTCACGTTGATCTCGATCGTAGGATACTTGCTTGTCATAATATTCCCATCGTGGGAGTACGTACTCATAGGAGCACTTTTTTTCATCGCATGGTCAGCGATAGCGATGCCTGCCATCATGAGCTTGATTTCGGATGCGGTTCCAAAAAACAAGAGAGTCATGGGAGTTTCGATGCATTCATTGGTGAGAAGAATTCCTATGGCTCTTGGCCCTATCATAGGTGGTATTTTGATAGGAATATACGGGATAACAAATGGTGTAAGGCTTTCATTCATCATAGCAATTGTTTTTGCAATCATTGCCATCTTCGTCTTCAACATCTTCATAAAAGATGAAGGGAAAAAAGATGAACCGGTCAGGATCGGATCTATGATGAAAAATTTGATGGATAAGAATTTAAGAACTCTTTTGATATCGGATATATTCGTAAGATTTTGTGAACAGATCCCTTACGCTTTCGTAGTTGTATGGGTCGTTGAGAAAAACGGATTAACAGCGTTTCAGTTCGGTATCTTAACAGCGATAGAAATGGCAACAGCCATGATAATTTACATACCAGTTGCCTATCTTGCAGATAAACACACAAAAAAGCCTTTTGTTGTAATAACATTCGCATTTTTCACGTTTTTCCCACTCTTGTTGTTATTTTCCAGAAGTTTTGAATTTCTTGCTTTAGCCTTCATAATAAGAGGTCTCAAGGAGTTCGGTGAGCCAACGAGAAAGTCTTTGATAATGGATCTTGCTCCCGAAGGACAGAAGGCTGGCACCTTTGGCGCGTATTACCTTGTAAGAGATGGAATAGTGTCCATCGTTGCTTTCCTGGGCGCATTTTTATGGATCTTTTCGCCGGTCGCTAACTTTTTAACGGCTTTCGCCTTTGGTGTTATCGGAACACTTACTTTTTGGATCTTTGGAAGGACACAAAACTTGAAAGTTCCGATCAAATGAAGCTTTTTGCACATTTAAAGTTGAATGAGTATACGTTCGGCCACTTATCCTTTAATCTTTGCATTCAATAAGAGCAGATCACTCGGTGTTACACCCTGAATTCTTGAAGCCTGTCCTAAAGTGAAAGGTTTCATTTTGATCAGCTTTTGTTTTGATTCTGTTGAGATTCCAACCACAGTTGAAAAATCAAAATTCGGAGGAATTCTTATCCTGTCAAGCTTTGAAAGCTTTTGGATCTCCGTAAGTTCTTTCGTTATATATCCTCTATACCTCGTTTCTATCTCAACCTCTTTCACGATCTCGGGATCAATTATTGGTTCTGGATCAAAGGGCATGACATCTTTGTAAGTTACATTTGGCATTCGTAAAAGGTTTGCAAGAGAAGAAACTTTTTCCGTACTTATGATATTTTTCAAATGCTCAGGTATTTTAACCCTAACTCCTTCAAGCCTGTCAATCGATTCATTAACCTTTCTTTCAAGTCTTAAAACTCTTTCATAAAAGGTTTTATCAACTATGCCCGCCTGATAACCGTATTTTGCGAGCCTGATATGTGCGTTATCATCTCTTAAGATCAATCTGTACTCGGCTCTTGATGTTAACATCCTGTACGGTTCATCAACACCTTTTGATGTGAGATCATCGATGAGAACGCCTATGTAAGATTCATATCTCGTGAAGATCATCTGCTCTTCACCTTTCAATTTCAACCCGGCATTTATCCCAGCCACAATTCCCTGACCGGCTGCTTCTTCATATCCGCTTGTCCCGTTAACCTGGCCTGCAAAATAAAGATTTTCAACGATCTTCGATTCGAGAGTTGGAAAGAGTTGGGTTGGATCGGTGTAATCGTATTCGACCGCGTAAGCAGGCCTTATTATAACACCGTGCTCAAGTCCTGGAAGTGTGTGAAGCATCTCTATCTGAGCATCATAGGGTAAAGATGTGCTGAATCCGTTTATGTAGTATTCCATCGAATCCTTTCCCTCTGGTTCAACGAAAAGCTGATGGGAATCTCTGTCGGGAAATTTAATAACTTTATCCTCTATTGATGGGCAGTACCTTGGGCCTATTGAATTTATAAGCTTGACATCTCCATACATCGGTGAAAAATGAAGATTATCTCGAATTATATGATGAGTTTTATCGTTTGTTCTCGTTATGTAGCACGAATAATCCTTCGGCAATATCTTTGGTTCATCCCTATAAGAAAAAGCGAGAGGTTCATCCGCAGTATCCTGCCTTTCAAGAGTTGAAAAATCTATCGAAGATTTCAATACTCTTGGTGGAGTTCCGGTTTTAAATCTTTTCATTGTTATTCCAACTTTTGTAAGATTTTCTGTCAGCCCTTCGGCTGGCGGTTCGCCAAGACGTCCTGCTGGCATTGAATTGGGCCCTATGAAGATCTTTCCACCAAGAAAGGTCCCAGTTGTAACGATGGCTGCCCTACATTTGTAGGAGATTCCAAGCGAAGTTCCAACACCGCTAACACGTCCACGATCTACGAAGATCTCCGTTGCAACTCCTTGTCTCAACGTGAGATCCTTTTGCTCCATCAAAATATTTTTAGCATTTTTAGAATAAATGTACTTATCAACCTGGGCTCTCAACGCCTGAACGGCTGGGCCTTTTGATGTGTTCAGAACCCTTATGTTTATCATGGACTGATCTGTTATCTTTGCCATATCCCCGCCCAGAGCATCAACTTCTCTCGCTATTATTCCTTTTGCAGGGCCTCCAATTGCAGGATTACATGGAGTCCATGCCACGTTGTCCAGATTTATACCTAAAAGCAGGGTTTTAAAACCCTGCCTCGCTGTTGCAAGCGCTGACTCAACTCCGGCATGACCTGCGCCTATAACAATTACATCATACTCTTCCATTCAACTTTTCACCGCTGCCTTTAATTCATTCACTTTATCTACTTTTTCCCATGAAAGATCAAGATCGGTCCTACCAAAATGACCGTAAGATGCTATCTGTCTGTAAATAGGTCTTCTCAGATCAAGATTTTTTATTATTGCACCTGGTCTGAAATCAAAAATTTCATTCACGAGTTTGGCCATTTCCATGTCAGGTATAACCCCTGTTCCGTAGGTATCTATGAAGAGAGAAACAGGTCTTGCAACTCCAATGGCATAAGCAACCTGAATGAGACATTTGTGTGCGAGTTTGGCAGCAACTATGTTTTTAGCAACGTACCTTGCCATGTAAGATGCGGATCTGTCAACTTTAGTTGGATCCTTTCCGCTGAATGCTCCGCCACCATGAGGTGCCACACCACCGTAAGTGTCAACTATTATCTTTCTGCCAGTTAAGCCGGTATCACCCATCGGGCCACCTATAACGAAGCGACCAGTTGGATTTATGTATATCTTTGTCTCTTTCGTCATGAATTTTTTTGGAATTATATGGTTTATTACCTCTTCTCTTATCCCGTTTTCAAGATCAACTCTTGAAACGTTTGAATCATGCTGTGCCGATACTATTACAGCATCAATCGATACAGGAAGGCCATTGTCATCGAACTCAACCGTAACTTGGGTTTTTCCATCAGGCCTCAAAAATTCGAGTGTCTTATCTTTTCTAACCTCAGCAAGTCTTCTTGCAAGTTTGTGAGCAAGAGAGATGCTCAAAGGCATATATTCTGGTGTTTCATCCGTCGCATAACCAAACATTATGCCCTGATCGCCTGCTCCAAGTCTTTCAAGAGGATCTGACACCTTTTCTCCCTCTTTAACTTCAAAGGCTTCATCAACACCAAGCGCTATATCAGGTGATTGTTCATCTATGGCCGTAACAACGGCGCATGTTTCACCATCAAATCCATATTTAGCACGGGTGTATCCTATATCGAGAACAGTTTTTCTTACAACAGAAGGAATATCTATGTACGCTTTCGTTGTCATCTGTCCTCCAACCATAACCTGACCTCTTATGACAAAGGTCTCAACTGCGACTCTGCTCTCTGGATCCTGGGCTATCGCTTCATCCAAAATCGCGTCTGAAACCTGATCCGCGATCTTATCTGGATGTCCTTCGGTAACACTTTCACTTGTGAAAAGTTTTTTCACTTTTGTTCCTCCTTTAATTTTAAAAGTTCTTCGTATTCTTGTGGAGTCAAGAAATGACCTCCGTGTATCTCCGAAGAGAGAACTCTATAATTACCATCCAAATCGATGTGAACAGTTATCTTATCATCAGGAAATTGTCCTATCATCTCTTTTTCCAACAATATGGGAGCTCCTTCATCGTAATTGATCTGAAAATCATAGCCTTTTATCAAAAATGATCTTATCAAAGTACCTCTATCACTTTTGATGTACATTATCATTCCATTTTTGGATGGATAAAGCGGCCCTTCCTTCTTCTTTTTATTGAAGAACATCTTCAACCTCCATGAACTTTGAAATGATTGCAGGATTGATCAGTAAACTGGCACGTACTTTTGCCCCATCGATTACCGTGTTCAAAATTCTTATACCACTCATCGTCGATATCTTTGACCACAGGTAAGCACTCACTTCTATCTCTTTCGATACGTAATCTTTACTCACTTCATCACGGATTCTTGAGACCATATCTTCAAGATAAAGTCCTTTTTGAGCGGATATGAAGATCGCATCCGGATGATCATGAGAAAGCGCAGAGAGTCTCCCTTCATCACAGAGATCTATCTTGTTTATGATCTTCAATACAGGGATGGAAGAAGCACCTATACTTTGAATCGTGTCTATCGATACGCTGTATTTACTTTCTATATTTTCATCTGAACCATCGAGTACAAGTAAGAGCAGATCTGCATCTCTTATCTCATCAAGCGTCGATTTGAAAGCTCTCACCAACTGTGTCGGAAGTTTTGAGATGAATCCTACGGTATCGGAAAATAAGGCTGAAAGATTCTGACCAAGCCAAACTTTTTTCGTTATTGGATCGAGCGTTGTGAAGAGTCTGTCTTCACTCTTTACGTCAAACCCACTTAAGGCTTTCAAAAGCATTGACTTACCCGCATTAGTGTAACCGACTATTGAAATTTTTGGAATAACAGAAGACTCTCTTTTACCTTTCTTAACGACCTTGTTTTTTGAAATTTTATCGAGCTCATCATGAAGTCTTGAAATTTTTTGCTTTATCGTCCTTCGATCCATCTCAAGTTTAGACTCACCAGGTCCAACCGTTCCTATTCCACCACCCTGACGTGAAAGATCGGCAGAGCCTTTTAGATGTGAAAGATCATATTCCAAGGTTGCAAGTTCGACCTCTATCTTTCCTTCATTAGTTGTTGCACTTGTAGAGAAGGCCCTGAGTATGATCTGTGTTCTATCTAAAATTTCAACTTTCAAAAATTCGTGAATTCTGTTTTTTTGAACTGTACTCAACTCGTCATCCACTACAACGCCATCCGCGCCGTACATACCAATGAAACTGGCAATTTTTTCGAGCTTACCTTTACCCATGTAGGAAGGTGAGGGAGCTCGAAGCAATTGCCAGAATGTTGCAACAGGATCTATACCTATACTCCGCACGAGCTGACCGAGCTCGGCTAAACTTTTCTCGATTTCAAATCCTTTGTGGTAAGTTATTCCTATCAATATAGCCTTTTTCAACTTTTTTCTGCGTTTTCCTCCTCTCCCAATGCCTCCTGCCCGAGTGCTTCAACAAGATCTACGTAGTCAGAAGGAATTATAGTGCTTATTGCATGCTTATAGACCATATTCTGTTGCCTTCCACTTTCAATCAGGACGGTATAATTATCAAAAGATCTTATAAAACCTTTAACCTGAAACCCATTCACAAGGTAAACTTTCGCCTCGATCTTCTTCTTTCTAAGGTAATTGAGCAAACGATCCTGTAAATTCTGCTTTTCCATCATAAGGCCCCCCAATTAAGGATTTTTAGAATTTTGTCAACCATTCGATCTTCTCCTTCTGAAAGATTCAACCAAACAGCATTTTCATCCTTTCTAAACCATATTAACTGCCTTTTTGCGTAATGTCTGGTAAGAAGTTTGATTTCGTTCATACACTCTTCAAGGCTTAAAATACCTTCAAGATATTGTACCACTTCTTTGTACCCTATTGATCTCATCGATTTAAGTTTTGTAGAATATCCCATGTCGATCAAGTGTGCCACTTCATCGATGAATCCGGCCTTAAACATTTCTTCAACTCTCCGATCTATTATATCGTAAAGTTCCTTTCTGTCTCTTTCAATAACAAATGTTATAAATCTTCCGTCTTCAATCCTTTCATTCCATAGATCTGATATTTTCCTTCCCGTTGATATGTAAACTTCAATAGCTCTTATCGTCCGAATCATATCATTTTTGCCGAATTTTTCATAAGCTATTGGATCGATGGCAAAAAGAAGTTTTCTCAATGCGCCGGGGCTTTCTTCTTCAACCTCCGTCAACGCTTTTCTTAAAGTCTTATTCTTTGAAGGCCCTTCAAAAATGCCATATTTTAGAGCTTCAACGTAAAGGCCACTTCCTCCAGCTAAAATTGGCTTTTTGCCCTTCGATATTATACTCTCCACACTTTCAAGTGCCATATCTCTGAATTTTTTAACATCAAAATCTTCATCTGGATTCACGATATCTATCAGATGGTGCGGAATTTCGTTTCTAATTTCTTTGCTAACCTTCGATGTCCCTATATCCATATAAGTGTAAATTTGCATCGAATCAACTGAAATTATTTCACCATCAACAAGTCTTGCCAATTTCAATGCAATTTCACTTTTACCAACAGCGGTTGGACCGGTTATTATTGGTATTTTCAAAGTTCTACAACCCCATATCCTATGTTACTTTTAAAACTTCCGGTAACGCTGTCAAATTTATATTTTTCAAAAATAGAATCATTCCACTTTGCTTTTATGACTATCCTCTTTCTTGCGATACGTTTCATGAATTCTATGTCCTCTACCTCTATCGTTGAATGATCGGCAAATGGTCTCAATTTATTCATAGATATCGAATCATATCCAGGATGCTCGAACATGGGATCAGCATAAACGCAATCAAATTTTTCATCAGATCTTCTTACAAAAGATTTATAATCTCCTTCGATTATCTTGATTCTCGATATCGCATCTTTCACCCACTCTGGGATGTCGGTAATCGATCTCATTCCATCCTCAACGATGAGCTTCACAATTTTTGAACTTTCGAGACACGTTACACTTCCAAACGGAAGAAAGTGTGAGATGAGTATTGCCTCGCTTCCCAGTCCAAGAGTACAATCTAAAACGCTCTCATTTCCGTTAAGTTTCAAAGAATCGATGAGATGATCGTCCTGATCTGATTCTATGTTGGCTTTTCTAAGTACAGCAAGAGAAGGATGAAAAAACAATTTTTGATCATCCTTTATTGCCGATATCCCATCCTTTTCAACTATCAAAACTGTTTCTTTTGGAATGAAGTGAAAATGACGTCTTAAAATATATTTCCCACCCACCTGCTCCGCAAGCGTTTTGGCTTTAATGACTTGCTGTGGATGTGGCTTGTGGGACGTTGTTATGATTATTTGCAACCTGTAATTCCAGCTCCTTCATCGTTTTTTGAAGATAATCAAGATCCTGCTTTGTCTTATCGTAATTCTTCAAAGTTATCTCATATTCACTCTTAACTTTCGAATACGAGATGTAAGAGACAATATCAAAATAAACAAGCCATCCGGCGATTATCAAAACAATTATCAAGAGTATTTTCTTTTTCATAGATTCATAGTAGATGTTTACACATCAGTTCTTAGGTATCACTGTCAGATTACTTCCAGTGATCGTTATAAAATTAGAAAGAGTGGTTTCAGTTGCACTGTTTATATAATAATTTGCCTTGTATAATTGCTGTACGCTCGGTACAAAAGGATAAAATGTGAACCCGTAAGCCTTGGTGAGTGTATTCCAATATCCCTGAGCCGTGAAGGTGTACGTGTTGTTACCAAAAGCGGATAATTCTGCATATCTGTACTCTGGATATACACCATCAGTATAAAGGTATGGATCGGTCGTTGTAACATTTGAAGCCGCGTAAAGGATATTTAAAGTTGTAAGATTCGTCATATCAAGGCCAGACGCACTTAAGCTTATCGTGGAATTTGTAGATGTGGAAAGATTTGAAAGATTCCAAAGGATCAGTGCCGTTTTATTGCTTCCAAGGACCATCTGCAATGGCGATTTGTAAAAGCCTAAATTATAAGTGTAAAAAGGAACCGTTATGTTTTGTGAAACCGGAACAGTGTATTGGAGACCATTTCCAAGTACTATGGTTGCATCCGGGCCTATATTAATCGATAACGAATTAATACTGAAAGGTGGATTACCACTCAATGTTATACCCTCCTGACTGATGGGTTTGTACACGTAATAGCCACTGTTCACCGGAGGAACAAGATCGTAAAGTTGATTGTAAGCCGAAATTGAACTTGAATTCTGCGTGATGCCACTGTTGATATAAGTGTAGTTAGCAGTTATAGATTTTAAAAAAATGAAGATATGAGTTATGGAAGAAAAAGGCGTCGCTTGAATATAACTGTCGTAAGACAGAGTCGTTTGCGTTTGAAAACATCCCGAAAGTACTAAGGTTATCGTTAACAAAGAAATACCAATCATTAAAACTGTCCATTTCTTCATGATTTTCCCTCCATAGTTAAAAAGTGGTTTCTATTTCCCATGCTTTTAAAGATTCGATCATTTCATCCAAATCTCCATTCATGAATTCTTCAATTCTATGAGTTGTAAAAGAACTCCTGTGATCTGTTATCCTGCTCTGCGGAAAGTTGTAAGTTCTTATCTTTTCACTCCTTTCTGCCATGCCTATCTGTTTCTTTCTCATCTTAGACATCTTTTGATCTTCTTCTAATTTTTTGATATCGAACAATCTTGACCGGAGAATTTTCATCGCTATAACTCTATTTTGAATCTGAGATCGCTCTGACTCACAGACAACAGCTATACCGGTTGGAAGATGAGTTATTCTAACTGCGGATTCCGTTCTGTTGACGTGCTGCCCTCCGGCTCCGGAAGATCTGAAAGTATCTATTCTTAAATCTTCTGAACTGATCTGAACATCAACATCCGTTGCTTCAGGCAAAACTGCAACCGTTACCGTTGATGTATGTATTCTGCCCGAAGCTTCCGTTTCAGGCACACGTTGAACCCTGTGAACACCACTTTCATATTTGAAAAGCTGGTAGGTACCTTTTCCAGAAACAGAAAAAATGACCTCTTTGAATCCTCCAAGTTCCGTTTCATGCGAATCAAGGATTTCAGCTTTAAGGTTATGACGTTCGGCATATTTCAAATACATTCTAAACATATCTCCGGCAAAAATAGCACTCTCTTGCCCTCCCACTCCTGCCCGTATTTCTATTATCGCATTTCTATTCGACTCAGGATCCAAATCCTGAATGATCCTTTGAGCATCGATCTCCAAGACTTCAATTTCTTTTTCTTTTTCAGATATCTCGGACAGTACTTCATCTAACAGTTCCGGAGAATCGAGGGCTTTCAATTCTTCAATATCTTCTTTTATCTTCAAATATTTCTCATAAATAACTCCGCCTTCTTCAACTTCCGAGAGCTCCTTTGAATACTTCGTTACCAATTCCGGAGATTTTATAACCTCTTCATCGATCAATTTCTTTTGCAAATCTTTATATCTATCGTAAAATTTTCTAAGTGCATCTATCATTTGAACCCTTCTTTCAATTCATATTATATACTATACTTGTTCAACTTTAATATGGTTTCTGGCAATTCCCTCATGTAAGGTGTGGGTTCCGAATGTGATGCGAAAGCAGTTTACATCGTGCTGTAAATTATCTTCCTTTGCTATGGACTAAATGTGACGCGCTTGTAAGGACCTGCAGGTGACAGATGGTTAGAAACCACAAATTATTTTATTTTTAACTTAAAAGCAAAATTTATATTTTATACTTGAATCGTATCCCCTCCCCGGTGGGTGTGGGTGATGGACGAAAGGAGTACGAATTCATGAAAGAAACAGAAAACGTTAAAGAAATCAAGTTGGATATCGAAGGTATGACGTGTGCTTCCTGCGTTAAGGCAGTTGAAAAGTCCATCTCAAAGCTTGAAGGAGTGTCTTTTGTTTCTGTAAATCTGATGGACGAAAAAGCGATAGTTAAATTCGATCCATCAACCGTTAAAGTTAAGGAAATGGAAAAAGCCGTTAAAAATGCTGGGTACAGTGCCACACCAATAATGGACGATGATTACGATCGTGATGAAATCAAAAGGGCCAAAACCGTCAGCTCCTTCAGAAACAAATTCATCATGTCAGCCATCTTTGCGGCACCGTTGCTCTTCATATCAATGGCTCATACCTTCGGTCTCACCTTACCCGCCATAATTTCTCCGGAAAGTTCTCCTGTCAATTTTGCCCTTATCCAGATCTTACTTGTGATACCCGTAATCATAGTTGGAAGAAATTTCTACTTAAAAGGTATCCCGCTTCTTCTTAAGGGAGAGCCAAATATGGATACACTTGTCGGTCTCGGCACGGGAGCAGCTGTAATTTACAGTTTGTTCTCAACCTTTGAAATAATCATGGGCCATTCTCAATACGTTTCTGGACTTTATTTGGATACAGCCGGTGTTATCGTCGCGTTGATCTCTCTCGGAAAATATTTTGAAAATCTATCAAAATCAAGGACATCAACGGCGATAAAGAAGCTAATGAATTTGAAACCAAAAACGGCATTCGTTAGAGATAGCAATTCGTACAGGGAACTTCCGGTTGAGAACGTTAAAGTTGGGGATGTAATTCTTGTTAAGTCAGGCCTTGTGATACCTGTGGATGGTGTTGTTTTAACTGGCTCAAGTTCCGTAGATCAATCGATGTTGACCGGAGAACCATTACCGGTAGAAGTTTCAAAGGGTACAAAGGTGACGGCCGGTAGCGTTAATCTCAACGGGACAATCGAGATAGAAGCACAGAAAGTTGGCAAAGATACCATAATCTCTCAAATAATAAAACTCGTCCGAGATGCACAATCTTCTAAAGCTCCTATTGCAAGACTTGCAGATATCGTAAGTGGATACTTCGTTCCAATAGTCATAGGAATAGCGGTTCTAACATTCGTGATCTGGTTCTTATTAGGCTTAGGATTCATCTTTGCACTTACGATGAGCATAGCGGTTCTTGTCATAGCGTGTCCGTGCGCGCTTGGGCTGGCAACACCGACGGCGATAATGGTTGGAAGTGGAAAAGGTGCAGAAAATGGAGTGCTATTCAAAAGTGGCGAAGCTTTAGAGATGCTAAGAAAGATAAAAATCTTTGTCTTCGACAAAACAGGAACGATCACGTATGGAAAGCCTAAAGTTGTGGATACCGTAGTTTTGGATGATTCTGAAAGAAATGAATTTTTAAAGTTTGCCGCATCGATTGCGCAAAAAAGTTCTCATCCTTTAGACAAAGCAATTATGGATTTTTACGGATCGGATGATCTATTCGAAGTTGAAGATTTTGAAGCGATCCCTGGAAAAGGTATAACTGGCAAAATAATGGGAAAGAGAATAAAAGTTGGCAACTTCAAATTTGTGAATGTTGATTCTGAAGTTGAAAAAACTCTTTCGACTGTAACAGAAAGGGGAGAAACAGCTGTACTTGTCGAATACGATGGAAAAGTTATGGGCCTAATTGGGATATCCGATCTCATAAATTCAACGGCCATAACAGCAGTTAAGAATTTGAAGAAAATGGGAATGAAAGTTTACATGCTAACCGGCGATAACGCTAAAGCTGCACGGGTTATAGCAAGTCAAGCTGGCATAGATGATTTCTTTGCGGATGTACTTCCGGATGGGAAAGCAAAAATAGTGGAACAATTGAAGGCAAATGATCTCAAAGTGGCGATGGTAGGAGATGGAATAAATGATTCTCCAGCACTTGCCAAAGCGGATATAGGCATAGCTGTTTCATCCGGAACTGATGTAGCAATGGAAACAGCGGGTATTGTTTTGATGAAAAATGATCTTACGGATCTTGTAAAAGCTGTTGAACTTTCTAAAGCTACGATCAAAAACATAAAAGAAAACCTCTTCTGGGCGTTCTTTTACAACATGATAGGAATTCCAATAGCTGCAGGCATCCTTTACAGGCCATTTGGAATTTCTCTTAACCCGATGATAGCTGCGCTTGCAATGGCCTTCTCATCGGTTACAGTTGTTATGAACGCTTTGAGGCTTAAGAGAATAAAATTGAGAGGAGATGTTGTTGAATGAAATTGTACATTGAAGGAATGACGTGTGAGCATTGCAAGATGCGCGTCGAAAAGGCTCTTAAAGGTGTTAAGGGAGTCAAAAGTGCAACGGTGAATCTTGAAAATGGAACGGCGGAAGTAGAAGTAAAAAAAGAGATACCCTTAGATATTTTCAAATCGGCAATAGAAGAGGCTGGATACAGCCTTGTAAAAAGTGAATAGGTGAAGTTGATGGAAGAACATCTTCATGTACATACCTCTATGGAACACGATCATGATATCAAACACGAAGAAGCTTTGGCTCTTTTGAAAACAGCAAGGGGTCATCTTGATGCCATAATAAAGATGATAGAAGATGAAAGATACTGTGTTGACATTTCTACCCAGCTTTTAGCCGTGATAGCTCTTTTGAAAAAGGCAAACACATCTGTGATAAACAAACATATAGAGACGTGCGTTAAAGATGCAGTGAAAAGCGGAGATGTTGATCAAAAACTTAAAGAATTAGAAGTTCTGATGAAATACCTTGAAAAATCATTGTGAAAGGGGACGGTAACATGAAATTCGTGGAGAAAAAATTAAAAAGCAAAGATTTTGAAAGTTTGACAAGGGATCTTAAGGAAGCTGTGAAAAATGAAAATTTTGCGATACTTTCAGAGCATGATTTTGGAGCAATTCTAAAATCTAAAGGGAAAGATCTTGGAAAAAATGCGATTGTTTTCGATATATGCAACGCTTCTAAGGCTCATGAAATTTTAACGCTCTCTCCTATCGAGGGAATAAATCTACCTTGTAAGATAGGAATTTTTGAAGAAGCGGATGGATATCATATCGCATATCTTGATCCGAAAACGATAGAGACAAAAGACGCAAGGCTGAAGTCTATTTTCTCTGAGATAAGTAAATTACTTGAAAAGATCGCAACAGATCTTTCTTGAAGTGTCAATGATGGAAAAAGAACAAAAATCATTTACATGTGATATATGTGGATTGCATTACAGAAGTGAGGAACTTGCCAAGCGATGTCATGATTGGTGTTCTTCTCATGATGGCAGCTGCAACGTTGAGATAACAAAACATTCGGTAGAAGCCGAAAGCAGGACATGGTTGAAATGATCAATAGCAATGTGAAGGAGGTTTTGAAAAATGGTTAAGAAGCTTGATCCTATCGATGAGAACACAACGATAAAAGAAGTTTTAGACAAGGATCCATCCATGCAAACAGAACTTTTAAAACTTGGTTTCAACACGTGCTGTGCGAAGATGCAAACTATTAAAACCTTCGCTGGTGAAAAGCAATTGGATGTAAGAAAGGCCATGGAAACTTTGAACGCAAAGGTAGATGAAATAAACGAAATAAACGAAATTCTTGAAGAATCTGAAGGGAAGTGAAGATATGATGTGGTGGTATGGTTATGGTGGGCCTGGTGCCTTTGGTGGATGGGGAGGTTGGGGTGGAGGTTTGCTTATGATGATCATTGGTATCGTCGGGTTCTTTTTGATATTGTGGATAATATCCTTTGTCTTAAGAGAATTTACTGGTAATACAAGATATCGTTACTGGCGCAGGTATAATTACCATCATTATGGCAGGTACGATCGTGAAGATGCAATTGAAATTTTAAAACTTAGGTATGCCCGTGGAGAGATAAACAAAGAAGAATATGAAAAGATTCTCAAAGATATAAAAGGCGAGTTTTAAGTGATTAGACATTGGACATTGGGCATTAGTGAGTAGACATTGGACATTAGTGATTAGTCATTAGTCATTAGGCATTAGTGAGTGAACATTGAATGATTTACACATTCGTACGTTGTGGAAGTGGCATCGATCGATACGATGCGCACCGTTATCACATTTTTGCTCAAAGGGTTATGGATCCTGAAAAAATGATCAACTCGTAGATCACTCAAGGTTGAGTCAAAAAGCCCTTTAGGGTATAAAATGTCATCGAGGTCTTCAAAAATCGTTTTGTGGTGATTTATTGAAGTT